>Ga0208826_1001069_pt1 | contig 24618 bp, 22 predicted proteins | sample AD_UKC115_MetaG_FD_184451 | JGI IMG/M metagenome (GOLD analysis project Ga0208826, IMG submission 184451) | Active sludge microbial communities of municipal wastewater-treating anaerobic digesters from Hong Kong - AD_UKC115_MetaG (SPAdes)... | ecosystem: Engineered > Bioreactor > Anaerobic >...
GATGTTCCGCGATCGGGACCGCATCGCCGCCGTACTTGTTGCGCGCCGCGGCGAGATTGGCCTCGATCGTCGGCGTGTCCTCGCAGTGCGTCGCGATCAGTGTCGGCGCGTCGCGGAAGATCGCATCGAGCGTCGCCGGGTTGTCGACCAGCATGTTGCCCGTGGAGGCGCCCATGAACACCTTGATGCCGCAGGCGGCCTTTGGGTCGAGGCGCTGGATGTCTTCGAGGTTGTCGTTGGTCGCACCGAGATAGAAGGCGTGATTGGCGAGCGATTTGGCTGCGGCGCGCGCGTACTTGTCTTCAAGGGCGGCGCGGTTGGTCGTGGTCGGCTTCGAGTTCGGCATCTCCATGAAACTGGTGACGCCGCCGGCCACTGCGGCGCGCGATTCGGTGAAGAAGTCGCCCTTGTGCTCGAGTCCGGGCTCGCGGAAATGCACCTGGTCGTCGATCATGCCCGGCAGCAGCAGGCGTCCGCGCGCATCGACCACGCGTTCGTTCGCCTGCGCGACGAGCGAGCCGCCGACCGACTCGATGCGACCGTTGCGCACGCGCACGTCGCCGGAAAAACGGCGACCGTCGTTGACGATATCGGCATTGACGATGAGGCAATCATTCATGGGGATTTTCGGCTCCGGCGTCCGATGGCGCATGCGATTTGCACAGTGTAAACGTCTGCGGTACTTCGTCGATACCGCCAGTGCTGAAGGGCTGGCAGCGCAAAAGCCGCCAGATCGCCAGCAAACCCCCGCGCGTCGCGCCGAAACGCGCGATGGCGATGTGCGCATATTCGGAGCAGCTCGGCGAAAAACGGCAGCGCGACCCGAGCCATGGGCTGAGCAGACGCCGGTACAGCGCGATCAAGCCGAGAATCAGTCGCGTCATGGAGAAATATCGCGGTTCGTCGAGAGGATTTGTGGCGGGTGCAACATGCGCAATGGTTGCCGGGCGGAGGCGATTGGGCTATAAAACGCGACCGCCGAGCGACAACGGGGATGGATTATGGCGACATCGAAGCGCAAGTCTGCAAGTCCGGCCAAGAAAAAGGCCAAGCCGACAACGCCGGCCAAGGCGAAAAAGCCCGTGCCGAAAAAAGCGACGACACCGGTCAAAAAGGCGGTCAAGGCGACGCCGAAGAAGTCGATGCCCAAAAAAACGGTGTCCAAAAAGCTTGCGCCGAAGAAGCCGGCACCCAAAAAAGCGGCGCCGAAAAAAGCCGTGCCCGTGAAAGTGCCGACTTCGGCAAAGAAGCCGGCCGCAAAAGTGACCGCCAAACCGCAGCGTGCCGCAAACAAACCGTTCGCGGCCAGGAAGTCTGTGCCGACGAAGGCGCCTGCCACGCCGTCGCGCAAGGCTGCGCCCGCCCCCGTCAAAGCTTCGAAAAAAGTCGCTCCACCGAAACAAGCAACACCCAAGAAAGGCAACATGTCCGCAGTACCCACCACCCCCGATACCGTTACGCGCGAAGATGGACGTTACGCGCTTCCCAGCACTGTCAACATCGACCTGCCCGCCAACTACCGCCCATCGTCCAAGGATGAGTACATGGGGCCGCGACACCTCGCCTATTTTCGCGCCAAGCTGCAAAAATGGCGCGAGGATCTGGTGGAGGAATCCAAGCAAACCATCGACAATTTGCGCGACGAAGTGCGCGACGTCGGCGATGAAGCCGAACGTGCCACGCGTGAGACCGAAAATTCGCTTGAGCTGCGCACGCGCGATCGTTACCGCAAACTGATCGGCAAGATCGACAAGGCGCTCAAGCGCATCGAAGAAGGCCGCTACGGCTATTGCGAGGAGACTGACGAGGAAATCGGCATCGAGCGCCTCGACGCGCGTCCGATCGCGACCTTGTCGCTCGACGCGCAGGAGCGTTGGGAGCATCGCCAGAAACAAATGGGCGATTGATCCGAACGTGATTCGACAGGCAGCAGCAGTGCCGCCTTCATCGACGACGAGGGCGCACCTGACCTGATGCGTGGCGGATCTGGGCGCTCAGCCGAGTGCGATCCGTGCCTGCGCTTTGATCGTTTGCAGCATGGCCGCAAGGCCGTTGCTGCGCGTCGGCGACAGGTGCTTGGCCAAGCCGATCGCGGCGATGTAGTTCGGCTCGGTGTCGAGGATTTCCCGCGCAGGTCGGCCCGAATAGACGCGCAGCAGCAGGGCGATGAGCCCCGAGACGATCGCCGAGTCGCTGATCGCACAAAAATCGAGCCGTCGGGCATCGCCGCTGGCGACCAGCCAGACCTGCGACTGACAGCCGTGCACCTTGTGCTCGTCGATCTTCAGCGCGTCGGGGAACGGCGACAGTTTGCGACCGAGGTCGATCAGGTACTGGTAGCGTTCGGTCCAGTCGCTGAAGAAGGCGAATTCTTCCGCGATCGCGTCCTGCGCGGCTTGCGCGCTGGTTTCCGCGGTTTCCGGTTGCGCCGACATTGCGATGACCCTCATGCGGACACAGGAGCGACGCTGGCGCGCTTCCAGCGCGGGCCTTGCGGCGTGTCCTCGATGACGATGCCGAGTTCGAGCAACTGGTTGCGCAGACGGTCGGCTTCCGCGAAGTCCCTTGCTTTTTTCGCCGCCTGACGGGCGTCGACGAGTTGCTGGACTTGGACCTCATCGAGCATCGAATTCGCCGTCGTACCCTGAAACCAGGCTTCGGGTTCCACCTGCAGCAAGCCGAGAAAATTGGCGGCGGCGAGCAGCGCATCGATTGCCGCGCGGCGTGCCTGTGCGGTGTCGGCTTTGCGCACGGCATCGGCCAGTCGCGACAGAATCGCCAACGCTTCGGGCGTATTCAGATCGTCGAGCAAGGCGGCGGAAAATTCGTCGGGTAGGGCGACATCGTTTGCTTTCGTCCCGCGATCTTCGCTTCCTACTTCCGCAACATCGCGCAATGTGGTGTACCAGCCGTCCAACGTGCGACGTGCTTGTTCGAGTGCGGAAGCCGACCAGTCGAGCGGCTGGCGGTAGTGCGCCTTTAGTAGCATGAAGCGCAGCAGTTCGGCGGGATGTTGGTCGAGCAACTCGTGCAACTTGTACGTGTTGCCGAGCGACTTCGACATCTTCTTGCCTTCCAGGCTCAACATGCCGTTGTGCAACCAGTAGCGCGCGAAAACCTTGCCACCGTGCGCGCAGGTCGATTGCGCGACTTCGTTTTCGTGATGTGGAAACAACAGATCATTGCCGCCGGCGTGGATGTCGATGGTCTCGCCCAAGTGCGCCGCGCTCATTGCCGAGCACTCGATATGCCAACCCGGCCGACCGCGGCCCCACGGACTGTCCCATCCAGGCAGGTCGGACGTCGACGGTTTCCACAGCACGAAATCGGCCGGATTTTTTTTGTATGGCGCCACTTCGACGCGCGCGCCGGCGATCATTTCGTCGGTGGAGCGACCGGACAATTTGCCGTAGTCGGGAAACGAGGCGACATCGAACAGTGCATGGCCCTCGGCGGCATAGGCGTGGCCGCTCGCGATCAGACGCTCGATCATGGCGATGATCTGCGCGATGTGCGCGGTCGCGTGCGGCTCCACGTCGGGCGCATCGACCCCGAGACGGGCCATGTCGGCGCGGAAATCGGCGGCGTAGCGATCGGTGATCGCGCTGATCGGCACACCGGCTTCGCGGGCGGCGACGTTGATCTTGTCGTCCACATCGGTGATGTTGCGTGCGTAGAGCACATTCGGGTAAAGCCGCCGCAACAGACGGGCGAGCAGGCCAAAAACCACATACGGGCGCGCGTTGCCGATATGGACGTAGTTGTAGACCGTGGGGCCGCAGACATACATGGTCACACGCTGCGGATTCAGCGGAACGAAATCTTCGACACGGCGGGTCAGGGAGTTGTGCAGGCGCAGTTTCATCGGCGGATTGTAACGCAACCCCTGTTTTCATCGGATGCGAAACCGCGGCCCCGATCCGGATCCAGCGCGGTTTCGCCGTTGCGTTGCAAGGCCGGGCCTAAGTCCGCATTCAGTTTGTGCATGCTGTAATGCCGGCCAGTTCAGCGTGTCGAGCGCGAACATCGGGGGGAACCGATGCCGCGATGCGAACACGGAAGATGCGAGTTCGCCGCCGCCGGTGCGGCGGTCGAGCCGCATCGTTTGGAGTCGCACAAGATGAAGTCACCCGGCATTCTCGTCGTGAGCATGCTGCTTGCGGGGTTCTGCCATGCAGAAGACCGTACTGCCGCGCACCCGCCGCCCGTCGCGGTGGAATCGACCCGCTACGGCTGGGCCGACGTGCTGCGCGTGGATCCGGTGTACGAATCGCTTGGCGATTCGCCCGGCGAAATACAAGCCAATCCGGGGCCCGCGCCGGATTGCGACGAATCGCCGCCCGCCCGTCCGCACGATCAAGCCGACAACAGAGCGGTCGGTACCGTCATCGGTGCGTTGATAGGTGGAGTCATCGGGCATGCGTTCGGTCGCGGAGACGGAAACAAGGTCACGACGGCTGCCGGCGTGGTCGCCGGCGGCGTCGCCGGAAACCGCATCGCCGCCGCGCAGGATCAAAACACCAATGCCGATCGTCAAGCCGACGCCGAGCGCGATGCTGTTTCCGCATCGCTGCGCGACTGTCGCGACGCCAGCACGACACGTCGACCGTCCAAACCAGAACATCACATTGTCGGCTACGATGTCGAATATCGCTACAAGGGCGAAATTTACATGGCTCGTTTGCCGTTCGATCCGGGTGATCGCATGCGGGTGAAGATGACAGTGGTTCCCGTCGAATAGAAATCCGCAAGAAAGTTGCATGCGGGGCGGCAGCCCATTATCATGCGCGGCTCGCTCCCTCAATGCGCCAACGGCGCATCCCGATCAAGGTGGCGGGCCCTTCATAGTCGGGGTGTAGCTCAGCCTGGTAGAGCGCTACTTTCGGGAGGTAGAAGTCGGAGGTTCGAATCCTCTCACCCCGACCACGGATGCAATCGAAAAGCCACCGCACGCGGTGGCTTTTCGATTTCTGCCCTTGCATCCGATTTCCGCGTCGTCGCCGAGGAAAATTTCATGACCAGTGCGCCAGCCATCATCGTCTCCAGCCTGGATTTGGATCGCTTGAACGATCTCCTCGATTCGGGCAAATACGCCGGTTTGCCCGGCATCGACGCGTTGCGCATGGAGTTGGATCGCGCCAAGGTCGTCGAACCGGTCGAGATTCCTCCGGACGTGGTGACGATGAACTCCATCGTACGCTGTCTCGACGAGGCGAGTAATGCCAGTTACGAGCTCGTTCTGGTCTACCCGCACGCCGCAGGGGGCGCCGGGGCGGTGTCCGTTCTGGCACCGGTAGGCAGTGCATTGCTCGGGTTATCCGTCGGTCAATCGATCGCTTGGCCGATTCCGGGCGGTCGCACGCTGAACCTCAAGGTACTCGAAATCGTGCGTCAGCCGGAGGCGATGGGTGAATACCATCGCTAGCGCGGAATAGTTCTTGCGCCGCACGGACGCCGCCACGGGCGTTCGATTCGGACGGCATCGAACGAAAAACGCCCGGACGAGCCGGGCGTTTTTCTTCTCGCATCCTTGCGCGGCGGTGCTATCGGCGATTACTTGCAAGCCTTGCCGTGTGCGGCATGAGCGCCAGCCTTTTCGGCATCGGCTGCGCTCATGTACGAACCTTCTTTGGTCTTGCCATACCACTCGTCGCCCTGGCAATGGTAGACCTTCGATTCGCCGTTCACCCACACAAGGCCTGGGCCGCCACCGGGTTTTTGGGCAATGTCTTTGGCCGGAGTCGGAGCCGTGTGCTTGGCGTGCGTCGCTTCCTTGGTCGCCGTCGCTGCGGCGGCCGGTGCAGCGGCTGCGGGGGCAGCAGCGGTCGCAGCAGCCGTGGCTGCGGCTGCCGGAGCGGCGGCGGCTGGGGCGGCCGCATCGGCCTCTTTCTTGCGGTGATGCTTCTTGGTCGTCCCGTCGTCGGTTGCCGCAGCGGTCGATGCGCTCTTGTCATCGCTCTTCGCGGCTGCCTTGTCAGTCCACTCCTTCACGCCCTGATGGCCTTTGCATGCGCCCTTGTGCGTGGCGCCGTCGTAATACGTGCCGTCTTTGCACAGTGCGGTATGGGTCGCCGAATCCTGTGCGTAGACGCCTTGGCACAGCAGCGCTCCCAAACCGATTGCCACCGAACCCAACAACGTTTTCATTGCCGTCTCCATTGATTGATGAAATGCGCGTGAGAGGAATGTCCCAAGCGCGCGGTGCAGAGAATGACAGGTGCTTTCCCCCTGTCAATCCGCGCCCAGAATGCCATTCAGCAAGTCTCCGAGCTGCATTCAGTTAGCGCTTTTCGACGTTAAATTTTTCCTAAATTCTTGTCGGAAATCGCCGCAAAGTGCCGCTGAGTCAGGGGCTGGGCGTCGTATCGATTGGCACAACGCGAGATGAACGAAGCAGTACGCATTTCAAAACGAGGCATTCAGAGGCCGTCGATGGCCTGCCAACCGAAGCGATCAAAAACGACCAAGCCGGTGCGCGCGCGCGTGAGTTTGACGAAACCCAGATGTGGAGCGGACGGGGTCGGGAGTGGAACGTCGAGGGTGAAGTCACCCTCGTTGCGGCGCCAGTTCAGCGAGGCGGGGGGAAGGTCGTTGCGTGATTCTGGCAACGCGGTGAGCTTGCCTGGAGTAGCCAGTGGGCACGTCCGGGCATCGATTCGGCCTTGTGCATCGGCAAGCAGGATCAGGATATGACGATTACTGTGCAGGCGTTGTTTGCGCACGCACAACGCAAGGCCTGGCCCGGGATGAAGACGTGCGCTGAGCGGATGCTCCCTGCGCGGTGCGGCGTCGATATCATCGAAATATTCGGCAGGCGTGGCGAAAGCGAGAAATCGATCGCCACTCAATCGCATTTGGGTTTGGTGGCAAGCGATGGCGGCGCGTTTTCCGGCACATTGCGCCGCAGTCAGATCGAGTTGGTACGCACATCGATCGAGGTTCGCTCCATGCACGCGATAGACGAGGGGGCGCGGTGGGGCGACGTTGCCCAGTAGCGCGACGCGAATGGCGATATGGGCGGCGCTGTGATCGGGATGGCGATCGGTCAAAGCGGGGAAGGCGACATGAGTGGGCCGGAATGCCGCAATGTGTCCGCGCAGGGGGGCGATCAGCTTTTCCGCTTCGTGCAGCAACAGTGCAGTCAGGCCTGCGTCGGGCAGCCCAAAGAAGACGCGGTTGCCTGCGCTGACATCGAGACTGTCGAGCGCCGCATGCGATTCCGCACGCCGTCGTGCGCCCCAACGTGCGCGCGCAGCCGCGTCGATGCGCCAACGCTTCTCGATCCAACGCTGCGGCCAGGGATTGTTGTCGCCGTCGGTGAGGGTGACCACGCATCGTGCCGCACCCGCATCGCGTGCAGCGAGCAGCAGGCCGCCGCAGGCGATCGATTCATCGTCCGGATGTGGCGCAATCACCAGCACGCGGTCGTTCGCGGTAAGTTGCAGACGGGTGCTCATGCGAGAGGCGATGATGGTTGTCCGATCAAATTGCCCGCGACTGGGCATGCCGTACCTGGCCCTCGCCGCGCACGACGTAACGCTCGATCGTCAGCGACTCGGCGCCCATCGGGCCGTAGGCATGCAGGCGCGTGGTCGAGATGCCGATCTCGGCCCCGAGGCCCAGTTCGCCGCCGTCGGAAAACCGCGACGAGGCATTGACCAACACCACCGCCGAGCGCAACGCATGCACGAACTTTTCCGCAGCGGCCTCGTCGCGCGTGGCGATGACTTCGGTGTGGTCGGAACCGTAGCGGCGGATGTGCGCAATCGCCGCGTCGATATCCTCCACCACGCGCACGGCGAGAATCAGATCGAGATATTCGGCGGCGTAATCGTCCTCGTTTGCCGGTAGCATGTCGGTGATCAGTGCGCGGCTGGCTTCATCGCCGCGGAGTTCGACGCCGCGAGCGCGCAACGCGGCAGCCGCGCGCGGCAGGAATTCGGCGGCAACGTCTCGGTGTATGAGCAGCGTTTCGAGCGCATTGCAGGCCGAAGGCCGCGTTGTTTTGCCATCGATGGCAAGACGCAAGGAAAGGTCGAGGTCGGCGCTCGCATCGACATAGAGATGGCACACGCCTTGATAATGTTTGATGACCGGCACGCGCGCATGCTCGGCGACGAAACGGATCAGGCCGACGCCGCCGCGCGGAATGGCAAGATCGACGATATCGGTCAACTGCAACACTTGCATGATGGTTTCGCGGCGCAGATCTTCGATCAACGTGATCGCGGCTTCGGGCACGCCATGCGCGCGCAGCGCGTGCCGCAACGCTGCCGCGATCGCGCGGTTGCTGTGGATCGCCTCGGAGCCGCCGCGCAGCAACACCGCATTGCCGGCGTGGAAGCACAGCGCAGCGGCGTCGGCGGTCACGTTCGGACGTGATTCGTAGATCATCGCAATGAGGCCGAGCGGAATGCGCACGCGCTCGATGGTCAGCCCGTTGGGGCGTTGTTCGCGGCGCGTGATCTGGCCGACCGGATCGGGCAGTTCGGCGACGTCGCGTAGCGCTTGTTCGATGCCAGCCAGCCGCGATTCGTCCAGGCGCAGGCGGTCGATCATCGCCGCAGCGAGGCCTTTGGCTTGCGCGGCGGCGACGTCGAGTTCGTTGGCGGCGAAAATGTCGCCGGCAAAAATCGTCAGCTCATCGGCCATTGCGTGCAGAACGCGGCGTTTCGCCGACGTGGACAATGCGGCAACCGCCATGCCCGCATCGCGTGCGGCGAGGGCGAGTTGGCGAATGGCGTTGTGTGTGGCGGCGTCGGTCATGGCGAATCCGTGGCAGCGTTGTCGCCGGAGTGCGGCGCTGCGTACAGCGCCAAGTCGTTGCGATGCAGAATTTCGTCGCCGTAGTGAAAGCCGAGTATCGCCTCGATGTCGCGCGAGTTGTGCCCGGCAAGACGGCGCACTTCGCCGGCATTGTACTGAACGAGCCCACGTGCGACCGGCGTCGCATCGCAGGCGATTTCGACGATATCGCCGCGGCGGAATTCGCCGTCCACACCGACGATGCCGCCCGGCAGCAACGACTTGCCGCCCGCGATCGCGCGCGCCGCCCCCGAATCGATGCGGATGCAACCGACCGACCCCGGCGCGTGACGCAACCAATGCTTGCGTGCTGCGGGGCGCGATTGCGTGGCTGCAAAACGTGTGCCGCGGAAATGGTTTGCACCGAGCAGCGCCACCGTTTGCGCATTGCCGCCGTTGAACAGCACCGTTGCGATGCCCGCATTCGCCGCTTTCGTCGCCGCTTGCAGTTTTGTATGCATGCCGCCGGTGCCGTGCGTGGAACCGGCATCACCCGCCATCGCCAATACCTGCGGGGTAATCGCGGCAACCGATTCGATCGGCTGCGCATCGGGATGGTGCAAAGGATGCGCGTCGTACAGTCCGTCCACATCGCTTGCGATCATGAGCAGATCGGCGTCGATCAGTGCGGCGACGATGGCGGCGAGGTTGTCGTTGTCGCCGAGTTTCAACTCCTCGACGGCAACGGTGTCGTTCTCGTTGATCACCGGCACCGCTGCGAGGCGCAGCAATTCGAGCAGCGTGCTGCGCGCGTTGAGATAGCGACGACGGTTGCGCAGGTCGTCGTGCGCGAGCAGCACCTGGGCGACCGGAACTTCGCCCAGCAAGTCCTGCCACAGCGCGATCATGCGCGTCTGCCCCAGCGCCGCGAGCGCCTGACGCGCGACCAGCCCGCCCGCATTTTCACGCACGCGCGCGCGGCCGGCCGCGACCGCGCCAGAGGAGACGATCACGACCTCGCGTTTCTGTGCACGCGAGGCGAGCACGAACTCGGCCAATCCGCGCGCATGCTGCGGCGAAAGCTGCTGGCCGCCCGCCGTCAGCAAGTTGCTGCCCACCTTGAGTACGGCGCGACGCCAGGTCGGCAACGGCCGTTGTTGGAACGCTTGATGCACGCGTCGCTCCTATTTTTCAGCGCACGCTGGAATCCAGTTCTTGCTTGCGCTTTCGCCCGTCATTCCAGCGCTTGCCGGAATGGCGGCTGGTTTTTTTTGGGGCTGCCAAGCTCATCCAGGCGTGCGCGCAATTCGTCCAACCGCAAATCGGCTGCGGCGCCCGGCGAGGTGCGCGCGGCGAGGCTTTGCTCGGGCGTGCGTCCTTGCCCGGCCTGGTCGGCGCTCGCGGCCGCCTGTTTGTAAGCGTCGCGAAACGGCACACCGGCGATGGCGGCTTCGATGGCGACATCGGTGGCGTACATCGCCGAATCGATCGCGCCATGCATTGCGTCCGCACGCCATTGCATGCGCGCGAGCAGATCGGGCAGCAGTTCGAGTGCGGCCATGCCTCGTGCAAAGCCGTGATACAACCCGCCCTTGGAGAATTGCAGGTCGCGCTGATAACCCGATGGCAACGACAACAGTTGTTCGATTTCCGTGCGTGCGGCGGCGACGCTGGCATAGCTCGCACGCATCAACTCGACCACGTCGGGGTTGCGTTTGTTCGGCATGATCGACGAGCCGGTAGTGTATTCACCCGGCAGGTCGACGAAGCCGAATTCGGCGGTGGTGAACAGAGACAAATCCCAGGCGAGGCGTCGCAAGTCGAGCAGTGCGGTACCGAGCGCATCGAGCGCAGCCATCTCGAACTTGCCGCGCGAGAGCTGCGCGTAGACCGGCGATACCTGCATGCGCGCGAAGCCGAGCGCCCGGGTCGTGTGTTCGCGGTCGAGTCCAAGGTTGACGCCGTAGCCGGCGGCCGTGCCAAGCGGGTTTGCGTCGATCCACGCGCGCGTGTCTTGCGCGCGTTGCGCGTTGTCGATGAAGCTTTCGGCGTAACCGGCGTACCACATCGCGGTCGAGGAGACGACGGCGCGCTGCAGGTGGGTGTAGCCCGGCATCGGCAGCGATTCTTTCGTGGCGCGGTCGAGGCAGATGCTTGCGACGTCGAGGCAGAGCGCATGCAGCGTCGCGAGCCTGGCTTTGAGCCACAGCCGCGTCGCGACGAGGATTTGGTCGTTGCGGCTGCGCCCGGTATGCACCTTGCGGCCCGCATCGCCGAGACGCTCGGTCAGTCGCGCTTCGATTGCGGAGTGGCCATCTTCGTATTTGTCGTCGAGAACAAAGGCGCCACGCTTGAAATCTTTGGCGAGCGCATCGAGCTCGCATGCAATGGCATCGCATTCGCCCTGCGCGACTACGCCGATGCGGGCGAGACCTTCCACGTGCGCGCGACTCGCCTCGATGTCGTGCAGGAAAAATTCGCGATCCAGCACCACGTCGTCGCCCGCGAGAAAATGCTGAATGCGCGCATCGACCTTGACGCCGGGTTTTTGCCAAAGCAGATCACTCATGGGGAATGCTTTCCAGTTCGTGGTAGCCGAGCGCGAGATTGATGTTCTGCATCGCCTGCGTCGCCGCGCCTTTGAGCAGGTTGTCGATCGTGGCGACGACGACGACGCGCTTGCCGCCCGGGGCGAGCGCGAAGCCGCCGATCTGCACATCGTGGCGATGGGCGATATGGCTGACCCACGGAGCCTCGTCGATCACGTCGACCAGAGGTTCATCGCGGTATTTATCCGCGTAGCGCGATTGGATGGCGGCAAGCGTCATCGGCTGGGTGAGCCATAGATTGGCGGTCACGGTGATGCCGCGGAAGTGTGGAGCGACGTGCGGCATGAATTCGACCGGTACGCCGAGATGTCGCGTCGCTTCGCGCTCGTGCAGGTGGCCGACCAGCGCGTAGGGCATCAGGTTGTTTTGCAATTTGGCCGGATCGTTCTTGTCCGACGGCGTCGTGCCCGCGCCCGAGTAGCCGGAGACGCCGAAGCAGGCCGGCGGGCCGGCGAGCAGGTCCTTGAGCGGCGCGATCGCGAGCTGCATCGCGGTCGCGTAGCAACCCGGATTGCTGATCCGGCGCTGGCCGCGATACTGGTTGCGAGTCAACTCCGGCAAACCGTAATACCAGGCGGCATCGAAGCGATAGTCGGCGCTGAGGTCGACGATGACCGGGTCGTAGCCCGCGATGGCATCGATCGCCGTGACGATTTCGAGCGCCTTGCCGTTCGGCAGCGCCAGCACGACCACGTCGGCACGCTTTGCCGCAACCGCTTCATGCGACAGGTTCTCGTAGCGCAATTCGCCACGATAGTCGGCGTTGTGATCGGCCAGCCGCTGCCCGGCGAGTTCGCGCGAGGACACGAACGCGAGTTCGAGATGCGGATGCCGTGCAATCAGCCGGATCAACTCGGCGCCGGTGTGGCCGCGCGCGCCGACGATGCCGATCGTTTTTGCGTCTGCGCCGCTCATGCCGCTTCCTTGTTCGCGTCGGCGGGGGGGCGATCGAACAACGTCGGTGTCTTGTTGCGACAGTAATCCACGCAGGTTGCGATTTCCGCGAAGTCCTCGATGCCGTACCAGAATGCCTTGAACCCCGGCAGTTTGCTGCAACCGTCGGATTCGGCGTAGTAAAAGTGATTGACGACGTTGCCATGGCGTGAGCGCCAGAACAGCGCCGGCGTTTCCTCGCGCATCACCTGCCAGACGGCGCGGCCGAGCCCTTCGCCCTGCGCATCGTCGAGCACGGCGAACTTGTCGAGATAGACGTGGCTGCCGGCTTGCAGCAGGATCACCGCGACGCGGTAGTTTTCGCTGACATAAGCGCGCAGCAGTGTTGTCTTCTCGAAGTAGTCGGCGGCGAGCTTGCGCGGCGCGAAGCTCGATTCGATCAGCGCATGCAGGCGTTTGCGGTCGAGTTGGTCCCATGCCGTCGCGCGCAGCACGCGCTCGCCGCGCCGGATATAGGTGCCCGAGCCTTTGTGCGTGAACAGCTCCTTGGCCAGTTCCGCGGGCTTGGTGATCGACACCGAGGAAGTCAACGGCAATGCATCGAGCAGGTCCTTGATCTGTTCGATCTTCACGCGCATGCCGCCGTTGATCCACGGCTGCTGGCTCAGATGCTCGTACTCGGTGGCGAGGTTGATCGAGTCGATCACCCGGCCGGTATCGTCGAGCAAGCCACCGGTGCCGGTCAGGAATACGATCTTGTACGGTTGCAGCGCCTTGATCAGTTCGTTGGCGGCGAAGTCGGCATTGATGTTGAGGATCTGTCCGCCGATCGTTTCGCCGAGGCTGGCGATCACCGGCACCGAACCGGCGTTGAGGCTGGCTTCGATGGAAGCGAGATTGACCTTGTCGACCTTGCCAACGAGGCCGTACTTCGCTTGATCGAGATAGCCCGCCTCGAACACGCCGCCGATGATGGACGTCGCGCGCGCATCGACTTTTTGCAGCGCCTCGACCAGTTTCAAATTCTCCGCCTGCGATACGCGCCGCACGATGGCAAGCGCTTCGGGCGAGGTCACGCGCAGGCCGTCGACGGTTTGCTTGACGATTCCCGCCGCCGTCATTTCCGCATCGAGTTGCGGCCCGGCGCCGTGAATCACGATCGGGGTGAGGCCGACCTGCTGCAGGAACGCGAGCGAGGAGACGAGGTTGTCGAGATCATCGCGCAGCACCGCGCCGCCGACCTTGACCACGGCGAACTTCTTCGCATCGAGCTGGGAAAAGCGGCGCAGGTATTGGTCGATCTCCTTGGCGCTGCCCATGCTCGACAGCAGGCGCACGATGGTCTGGCGGGTTTGCGTGTTGGTATCCATTTCAACGGGCCTGCGATTTCAGAATGGAAATGTAGCTTTGTGTAATTTGCAGCAATTGGGACAGTTCGACGAACTCGTCGGCGGTGTGCGCCTGGGCGATGTCGCCAGGGCCGCAGACGATGGCGCTGTAGCCGGCCTGCGAGAACAGCGAGGCCTCGGTCCAGAAATCGACCGCATTGCCGATGGGCAAGCCCACCTCGTCCGCAAAGTCGCGCGCCTTGAGCCGGCGCGCTTCGGCTTGGGCGATGTCGCCCGCGGGCAGCGAAGGGCCACGGAAGGTTTCCTGAAATTCGGCCGGCTGCGCACCGCAGGCGTCGCGAAACGTCGCCAGCAGCGCATCGATATCCATCGACGGCAGCGGACGGAAACCGAAGCGCACTTCGGCGGCGGGAGCGATCATGTTCGCCTTGATGCCGCCATCGATACGGCCGATATTGAAACGCAAACCGGTCAAGCCGCCGAAACGCTGGTGCGCCTGCGCTTCGACGAAATCGAGCGCGTGTTGGCCCCAGCGAATCGCCTGGTGCAACGCGCTGTCGGTGGCCGCATTGCCGCCCGAGGCGTGACCGGCGCGGCCCTTGAAGTTCATCAGCACCGAGCTGATGCCGCGATGCGCGAGCACGGCTTCGCCGCGCGTCGGCTCGGCGACGACTACAGCCGAGAATGGGGAATCGTCCCTTCTCCCACCGGGAGAAGGTGCCCGAAGGGCGGATGAGGAAACAGCCTCGATCGATTGGATCGGTGCCGCAGACGGCAGCGCGTTTCCCTCATCCGGCGCTTCGCGCCACCTTCCCCCGGCGGGGGAAGGAAAAGACTTCAAAAACGCCGCGATGCAGCGCGCGTCGTTCGCTTCCTCGTCGGTCGTGAACAGGAATGCCGCATCGTCGTCAGTCTGCGCCGCCGCGGTCAGCAGTGCCGCCGCAGCGCCTTTGATGTCGCAGGCGCCGAGGCCGATCGCATGCGAGTCGGTCACGCGAAGATCGAACGGGCTTGCCGTCCAATGCGGCGAATCGGGCACGGTGTCCAGATGCACGTTGAACAGCACCTTCGGCCTGCCGCGCACGGCAAACAGGCTGACCGCACCGGCGCCGTGATCGGTGACCGTGCAGCCGAAGCCGGGCAGATGCGCGCGCAGGTAGTCGAAAATGCCGCCCGTGCCGATCGCGCGCGGCGGATTGCGCGTGTCGAATGCGACGAGGGCGCGCAAGTGGTCGAGAGTGGTGGCAAGTAGCGGATTCATCGATTCTTTCTTTGTTCGTCATTCCCGCGCAAGCGGGAATCCAGTTTCTTCTTTTGCTGCTTTTCGATTCGAAGTCATCAGGGGCAAGATGGATTCCCGCTTGCGCGGGAATGACGGTATTGGGAATTTCACTTCGTCCTGTTCACTTCGGCCCACAGCGTCGAGCTCATGCCGTACAGGCGGATAAAGCCCTCGGCTTCTTCGACGCCCCAGTCGGCCGACTGCGCGTAGGTCGCGCCCCTGGCGTTGAGGATGTGCGGCGATGTCACCGCGACCGCAGCGACGTTGCCGCCGTGCGTTTCCAGCGTGACTTCGCCATTGACGCAACGCTGCGAGGAGGCGAGAAACGCTTCGAGGTCGGCCTTGAGCGGATCGTGGAAGAAACCTTCGTAGACCAGTTCGACCCAGGCGCGCGCGACTTCGGGCTTGAAGCGGTTTTGCAACTTCGACAGCACGGCTTCTTCGAGTGCGCGGTGCGCGCTCAGCAGTGCGGTCAGGCCGGGCGCTTCAAAGATGATGCGGCCCTTGAGGCCGATCGTCGTGTCGCCGGTATACAAGCCACGACCGACGCCATATTTGGCGAAGTCGCGATTGAGCCGGGCGAGGATTTCATGACCCGGCAGTTTTTTGCCGTCGAGCGACACCGCTTCGCCGTTGACGAAACCGAGCGTCGCGCGTAGCGGTGCGGTCGGCCACTCTGCGCGCGGTGCGTTCCAGCCGCGTGCGCCGTCGCCGGGTGCTTCCCAGCGGTCGATTTCGCCGCCGGACATGGTCACGCCGAGCAGGTTCTCGTTGATCGTGTAGCTCTTTTGTTTCGCGCGCACGCCGAAACCGCGCTGTTCGAGATAGTCCTGCTCATAGGCGCGCGTATGCGTGTGTTCCTTCTGGATTTCGCGGATCGGCGCGACGATGGTGTAGTCGCCGAGCGCCTTGATGGTCAGATCGAATCGCACTTGATCGTTGCCCATGCCGGTGCAGCCGTGCGCGATGTGCTTGGTGCCGAGTTCATCGCAGCGTTTGAGCGCCGCCTCGACGATCAAGTAGCGATCGGACACCAGCAGCGGATACTGGCCTTGATAACCTTGCCCGGCCCAGACGAACGGTTTGACGAACCCGTTCCAGATCGCGGGCCCGCCGTCGACGGTGACGTGGCTGGCGACGCCGAGTTCCTTCGCGCGGTTCTCGATAAAGGCGCGTTCCTCCGCATCGACGCCGCCGGTGTCGGCGAACACGGTGTGCACGCGATAGCCACGCTCCTGCAGGTACGGCACGCAGAAGCTCGTGTCGAGTCCGCCGGAGAAGGCGAGGACGATATCTTTGTCTTGTTGGCTCATGGTAATTCCCTGGATCAAATCTGTTTGGCGAGCGCGGCCATCACCGCCTTCTGTACGTGCAGTCGGTTTTCCGCTTCGTCGATGGCGATGCAGGCGGGCGAGTCCATCACCGCATCGGTGGCCTTGACGTTGCGGCGCAGCGGCAGGCAGTGGCTGAACACGCCGTGGTTGGTCAGCGCCATCTTGCGCTCGTCGACGATGAAGTGTTTGTGCGCGTCGCGGATGGGTTTCTCGGGTTCCCAGTTGCCGAAGTAGGGCAGCGCGCCCCAGCTCTTGGCATAGACGATATCAGCACCTTTGTACGTGGCGTCGACGTCGTGCGAGATCGCGAAGCTGCCGCCATTCTCGGCGACGTTCTGTCTGGCGAAGTCGAGATAACGCCGGTCGAGCGCGTAGTCGGGTGTCGGGCAGAGCAGGGTCACGTCCATGCCGTAGCGCGTGGCGATCTGCAGCGCCGAATTGGCGACCGCGGTGTTGAGCGGCTTGGGATGGTAGGTCCAGGTCAGCACGTATTTCTTGCCACGCAAATCCGTCGTGCCGAAGTGCTGTTGCAAGGCGAGGATATGGGCGAGTTCCTGCATCGGATGCGTGATCGTTTCCATGTTGATCACCGGCACGGTCGCGTACCTGGCGAACGCATGGATCACGCGATCCTCACGATCGACCGACCAGTCCTTGAACTTCGGAAACGCGCGCACACCGATCAGGTCGACGTAGCGCGAGAGCACGCGCGCGACCTCGGCGATGTGCTCCTCCGTCTCGCCGTCCATGACCGTACCGAGATCGAATTCGATCGGCCACGCATCCTTGCCCGGTTGCAACACGACGGCGTGGCCGCCGAGCTGGAACGCGCCGAGCTCGAAACTGGTGCGCGTGCGCATCGACGGATTGAAGAACAGCAGCGCGATCGACTTGCCTTTCAAGTCGTCGCCGAGTTTTTCGTTCTTGAACCGCGCGGCGCGCGTGAGCAGCGCATCGAGTTCGCTGCGGTTCCAGTCCTGGGTACTCAGAAAATGTCTCGGTGTCATGTGGAACCCTGCTTTTTGAAAAAGTGGCCTGGATGGCCGGTTTGTTTTTGCGCGAATGGGGCCGTGCAAAAGTGAAATCCAAAAGCAAAAAACCCGGCGCGGAGCCGGGTTTATCGTCGAAACGCGTGAAAAACGTGCGACAGCTCACCCGACCGGATGGATCGTATCCGGTCGGCGCGCGCGCGAAGTCATGCCGGCGGCCATGTCGGCGCTGGACAGGATTTCAACGGTGGCGAAGGTCTGGTTCATCGGCGATCTGTCGTTTGGATGGCCAATCATGCACGGAAATTTGTCGCAGCGCAACAGGGCGCGGGTTGTCGCGTAAACGTGTTGACTGCTGGATTAGCTCTCTTCAAGCTCCTTGAGCGACTTGCCGCTCGCATCTTTCCAGGCGGTAAGGCCATTGGCTCCCCCGCCATGAATGACGGCGGCTGCGGCACTCGGGCTGTCGAATTCCGTGTCCTTCGTGAAGACGAAGAAACCATCCTCTTCGGCCAGCGTTTCGTCCTGAACGAGCTTCTTGCGAAGCGCAACGACATAGGGATGTTGTGCCTCGGCGGACGCCCGTTCGGCGACCACGGCCGTTGAGCCTTTGAATACGACGAAGCCGCCCTCTGTACGCCGACCACGCGCAACGGCGCCTTTGTTCTTGCACAGAAGCTCCTTTTGCGGCTTGGCGGTCTTGCTTGAGCCAGAAACCGGCGCCAGCAAGTCGGAGCCGAGCACGGGCAAAACTTGTCGAATGCGAGACAGGAAAACCTCCATGTCCTCGCGGTCCGACTCGGGCAGTTTCGGATTGCTGGTGTTGGAGTTCTCCAGTTGGTAGCGACCCGCCAGCTTTGCTTCCTGTAACAGTCGGTTCTCAAGGTACCGGATATGTGCCTTGGTGAGATTTTCATCCTTGCTCACGAAAACGACCACGGCGTTCCAGAAATCTTTGACTTTGTGTTGTTTCAGTCGGTCGCGGATGACTTCGGCTTCCCCGATGTAAGCCAAGGCGTCGCCATTCTCGGGGTCCGATCCGAAGAGAAAGTAGACGCCGGCACTCTCCGCTTCTTCGCGAAGAAGGAGGTCGTCGAGCTCTGTTCGCGGAGCAGCCAATGCCTTGCCCGTCCAGTTCGAGACTTCGCCGACACGCAACCGCTTTGCGTCGCCGTGCGGGAGGAAGAGTTTGATGGTCGCGGATGTCATGAGAGGGCCAATTTGACGTACACCTCAAGATCGGAGTGACATGTAGTTCGACGAGGTGCGCGGCATTTGCGCATGAAGTAGATCCCCTGCAAATGGTCAGGCCTTGTTTTTTACCCTCATGCAAGTGATGACTGGTGTTTCTGGGGGTGCGCGACGAATTTCGATGTCGAGCGGAAGGCCATGCTGGTAAGACAGCATGGCGATCGTCGCGAAGGCGGCGAATGCTTGTGGTGCGGCACTGGCAGTTATATGCATCCCCTCGGCAGTTTGGCTGGATGCATGCAGAAACCGGATTTCAAGCTCGGCAGACTTGTCGCTGAGTCCGTCCCCGCGGCATGAAACGCCCACTACGGTTCCCTGACAACTTTCGTGTGTGTAGCTACCCATATCCGTATCTCCCGGGCGGTGGAACTGAATTTCAACTAGGCCTATCGCAGTATCTCGTTCGCCGTGGCCGGATTGCCGTCGTTCGGAGCGGGGCGGATGCCGAGCACGCGGGTCAGCAACGGGTACACATCGACGTTGTCGAACTCCGGCACGACGATGCCGTGTTTGAATGCGGGGCCGTGGGCGATGAACAGCGCGGCCATGTGCGGGTCGGCGTTGTCGTAGCCGTGCTCGCCTTTCGAGACGAAAAATCCGGGACGATCGACGAACTCCCGGGTCCAGATCAGCCAGCCGGGATCGGCGAGGCAGAGCAGGGGCGGGATACGCGGGTTGCTGCCGTAGTGCAGACGCGCCGGGACTTCGCCTTTTTTCCAGCAGCGCATGTGCTCGTGCGGGGCGAGCAGGGCCTTATCTACCGACGCCTCATGCCCCGGTTTCGCAGCAAACATGGCGAGCAAACCGAATTGTTGGATATCCAGATCGCGCACGTCGACGATGTCGTCGAGAATAACGAAGTCGGCCCCGTTAGCCGTGGAGACCATGCCGTGATCGGAGACGACGACGAGATTGGCTTTGTCGGCCAAACCGCGCTGCCGAAGCCCTGCGAGCAAATGGCCGAGCGCACGGTCGGTAGCGGCGATCGCGTCGTTCACCTCGGGCGAATCGGGACCATGATCGTGACCGACATGATCGACTGCGTCGAAATACAGGGTAACGAAATCCGGGCGTTGCGCGACCGGCAAGTCGAGCCAGGCCAGCACCTGGGCGACGCGCGCATCGGCGCTCACTTTGCCGTCGAATGGTTTCCAGTAGTCGGGGCGTACGCCGTCGATGGCGACATCGGAACCGGGCCAGAACATGGTCGCAGCACGTTTGCCCTGGCGCTCGGCGCCGATCCAGATCGGTTCGCCGCCCCACCACATCGGGTCCGAGGTGGTGTGAATATCCTTGTACACGAATTTCTTGCCGCTGACCGGATCGGTGAAACGGTTGTTGACGATGCCGTGATGGTCGGGATACAGCCCGGTGACGAGGGTGTAGTGATTCGGGAAGGTCAGCGAAGGAAACGCAGGACGCATCGCTTGCGCGCGCACGCCGCCGGCGGCCAGCGCGGCGAGATTCGGCGTCAGACCGCGATCGAGGTAGTCGGCGCGGAAGCCGTCGATCGAGATCAGGATCAATGGCGAGTAGCCGCCTTGTTTCGGCGCCGGAGTGGCGCATGCGGCCAAAAACAGAACAGCCCACAGCAGGGTAAAGCGAAGTGCGGTTTTCATGTCGTCATCACGATGGTTTCGAGTATTCGTACAGGCCCCGCGTGTCGCCGCGATGGGCACTTGGCATCAAGCTTGGCGCACCGCGTGACGCGCTTCGGGAGCCGGCCAGCCGGCGGCCTTCGCCGTGGCATTGATCGCCTTGTTGGTATCGAAGTACACCTGCCAGTAGTGGTCGTTGTGGCAATACGGGCGCACCGTCAGCACGGTGCCGAGCGGGGTGTGTTCGAGAATTTCGATGTCCGGAGCTGGCGTGGCGAGCACGTTTGCGATGCCGACCACGGCGGTGCGCAAGCGTGCCTTGGCATCGTCGACGTCGACGCCGCCGGCGAGCAGGGCGGTCAGGTCGACGCGACGATAGGCATTCGCCGAATAGTTGATGATGTTGTCGGAGAAAATCTTGTTGTTGCCGAGCACGGCTTTGACGTTGTCGCCCATGTCCAGGGTCGTGCCGAACAGGCCGATTTCGCGCACCGTGCCGGTGACGCCGCCCGCGCTGATCGCGTCGCCTACCTTGAACGGGCGCAGGGTGATCAGGAATACGCCTGCGGCAAAATTGGCGAGCAGGCCCGACCAGGCCATGCCGATGGCCACGCCGGCGGCGGCGAGCAAGGCGGCGAACGACGCCGTTTCCACACCGAGTACCGACAATACAGCGATGGCGAGCAACAGGGTCAATACACCGCCAGCCACCGAGATAGTGTAGCGCGCCAGCGTGGAATCGAGTTGCCGCTTGGCCAGAACGCGCGCCAGCATGCTGCCGATCAGTCGAATCGCCCAACGACCGACGATCCACACAACGAGGGCGCCGAGGATTTTCCACGCCAGCGGAACGAGATAGGCGGATGCCAATGCTTGCAACTGGCTGGGTTCGATGTTCATCGGGAAAGTTCCTGGGGGGGATCGAAAAAAAGGGACGGCTCCCGTCGTGGGAGCCGTCATCGAAATAAACGTGGCGCGTTCGAGCGGCGATGTATCGCCGATCAGAGCGAGGATGCGCCGAAAGTATCGCAGCTGTTGATGTCGCCCGAGGCAAAGCCGGCTTTGAACCAGCGTTGTCGCTGGGCCGAGGTGCCGTGCGTGAACGAGTCCGGCACGGCATAGCCGCGCGCCTGTTTTTGCAAGGTATCGTCGCCGACGGCGGAGGCGGCATTGAGGGCAGCATCGATGTCGCCGGCCTGCAGCCAGTTCAATTGCGCCTGCGAGCGATTCGCCCAGACGCCGGCGAAACAGTCCGCTTGCAATTCCTGACGCACGGACAGGCCCGATGCCCCATCCATCGGCGCGCCCTGACGCTGCATTTGTTCGGTCTTTTTCATCACGCCGATCAAGTTCTGCACATGGTGACCGACTTCGTGCGCGATCACGTAGGCGCGCGCGAAGTCGCCCTGTGCATGGAAGCGGGTATCCATTTCCTGGAAGAAGTTCAAGTCGAGGTAGACCTGCTGGTCACCGGGGCAGTAGAACGGCCCCATCGCCTCCTGGCCGACGCCGCAGGCGGTTTGCGTACGCCCGTGGTAGAGCACGAGTTTGGGCTGCGGATAGCGCTGGCCGCTGGCCTGAAAATACTGGCCCCAGACGTCTTCGGTACTGCCGAGCACCGATTTGACGAAATGCACTTGCGGGTCGTTGGCGGCGCTGGCCTGACTGCGCTGCGGGGGGGCGCTCGGCTGGCTGCTTTCCAGGGTCGAGCCGCCGCCGGAAAGCAGGGCAAGGATGTCGAGCGGGTTTTTGCCGAAGAAAAGGCTGACGACGACCACCAGAATGATGCCGCCGATGCCGAGATGAAAGCCGCCGAAGCCGAGTCCGCCGCCACCGCCGCCGCCGAACCCGCCGCCGCTGCTGCTGCCATCGTCCTCGACGACATTGTCGCTTTCCCGACCTTTCTGCCAATCCATACACCGCTCCTTGAGGCGAAGTGAATCCGCGCACGTTACTCGTCGCGCATGGCGACTGCAACAGCCGAAAAACTCAGTGCCGAGTCAGAGCGTGGAGAATGCGCCGATCGGTCTCGTCGAGCGCACTTGCCGTGTCGCCGCGGAAATGATGGTGGAACGATTTTAGCGCGGCCTGGCGATCGTCGAGCGAATAGCCGAGGTTGGACAGCGCCATCCACGCATCGAAGTTCGCCGGCGGCGGCCCAGGCTCGCCCTGCGGCCACAGGCCGAAGCCCGCCTCGGCCAGTCGCTTCCACGGGAACAACGGGCCCGGGTCGTTCTTGCGTGTGGGGGCCATGTCTTCGTGTCCGATGATTTGCGTGCGCGGAATGCCCAGACGTTGGGTCAGGTCGGCCAGCAGCCGAAGCAGGGCGTCGATCTGTGCGGAAGCGAAGGGCGAGGCACCATCGTTGTCGAGTTCGATGCCGATCGAGGCAGAGTTCACATCGGCGATCGTGCCCCAGCGTCCGACGCCGGCGTGCCAAGCGCGCGCCGAATCATCGACGAGTTGATAGATGTGGCCATCGCCGCCGATCAGGTAGTGCGCGCTGACCGGATGGCGGCTGCCGGCATCGCGCAGGGTGCGCAGGCTATGCTCCACCGATTCCTGTTCGGTGTAATGAATCACAATCAAGGTGGCCTTGCGCGCGTTGTAGTTCGGCGACGGTACCCACTCGGCCAGCGGATTTCGGGCGGGCGTCGGCGGTGTGGCGCAAGCCGCGAGAAGCAGCAAGGCCAGTGCCGCGAAAGCCGCGCGAGGCTGAATAGAAAAAGCATGCATGGGGCGTCACGATAAATGAAAAGCGCGTTTGGTGCTCGCACGGCCTGACGACGAGGCACATTCGTTTCGGAGGCGTTGCGGACGTCTGCTAGGATGAGGGCGTTGCCGCCTTGGGCATCGGCGTTCGGAGCGCGGCGAGGCATGACGGACGAGAGCGAGATTCTGCCGCAAATGGTCGAAACGGATTTGTTTGCGCGCGTCTATGAAGAACTGCGCCGGATCGCGCGCGGCCAGCGGCGCGGCGCGGGCAACCCGCCGACGCTGGATACCACGGCATTGGTCCACGAGGTCTATCTGAAGCTGCATGGCGCCGAGGCAGCGACGCGCAACGATCGATTGCATTTTCTTTCTCTCGCGGCGCGGGCGATGCGGCAGGTGCTGGTCGATCATGCGCGGCGTCATTCTCGCCTGAAACGCGGCGGCGACTGCCTGATTACCGGGTTGCACGACGATATCGCTGCGGCGAACGATGTCGTCGATCTGGTCGCGCTCGATGCGGCGCTCGACGAACTCGCTCGACTCGATCCGCGCGCCGGGCAACTCGTGGAGTGGCGCATTTTTTCCGGGCTCGATGTCGCCGAAATCGCTTGCTTGCAACATACGGCGGAACGCACCGTGTCGCGCGATTGGCGGCGTGCGCGTGCGTTCCTGATCGATCGACTCGGGCTTGCCGACCGCGCAAAATGAGTAGCGAAAGCGAGCGTTGGCAAAAGATCGGCGACATCTTCGATCGCGTCGCCGATCTGCCGCCTTCGCAACGGAATGGGCTGCTCGACGAACTTTGCGCAGAAGACCCGGCGTTGCGCGAGAGCATCGAATCCCTGCTTCGAGCCGATGCCGTGGCGGCCGGATTCGATCATGGTTTCGACTCGGCCCGTGTCGCCGCGGTGCGTGCGTGGGACGAAGAGGCGGGCGAAACCGTCGGGCATGGCATTGGCGCGTGGCGCGTCGTGCGCGAGCTGGGACGTGGCGGCATGGGGGTCGTGCTGCTGGTCGATCGCGCCGACGGTCAATACGAACAGCAGGCCGCGCTGAAGCTGATCAAACGCGGCATGGACAGCGAGGCGATCCTCGCCCGATTTCTGCGCGAGCGGCAGATTCTCGCGCGCCTGGATCATCCGCACATCGCGCGCCTGCTCGACGGCGGCATCGCCGACGACGGCAGGCCGTTCTTCGTCATGGAATACGTCGAAGGGTTGCCGCTGATCGACTACTGCAACGCGCGCACCGCCGATGTGGCGAGGCGCATCGAATTGTTCGTGCAGGTTTGTGCGGCCGTGCAGTTCGCCCATGGCCGTCTTGTCGTCCATCGCGATATCAAGCCGACGAACATCCTCGTTACCGCGCAAGGCGAGGCCAAGCTGCTCGATTTCGGCATTGCCAAGCTGACCAATGCGCGCTCCGCCGACACCGTCACCGCACTGTGGCGCGACAGCCCGCTCACGCCCGCCTATGCCGCGCCGGAGCAACTGCGCGGCGAAGCGGCGAGCGTCGCGACCGACGTCTACGCGCTCGGCGGCGTGCTCTATGAACTGCTCGCTGGCCAGCGGCCGTTCGCAGGCAAGGAGATGCCGACGCTGGACGAAATGCGCCGCCTCGTCGAAACCACCGTGCCGTCTGCGCCGAGCGTCGTCGTCGCGCACGATGCGCCGGTGCCGGCGAAAACGCTGCGCGGTGATCTCGACACCATCGTTCTCAAGGCGATGCAGCGCGATCCGGCACGACGTTACGCGACAGTGGAAGCGCTTGCTGCGGATTTGCATCGCTACCGACAAGGCTTGCCGATTTCCGCGCGTCGCGACAGCGCGACGTATCGCGTTGGCAAGTTCAT
>Ga0208826_1001072_pt1 | contig 24574 bp, 17 predicted proteins | sample AD_UKC115_MetaG_FD_184451 | JGI IMG/M metagenome (GOLD analysis project Ga0208826, IMG submission 184451) | Active sludge microbial communities of municipal wastewater-treating anaerobic digesters from Hong Kong - AD_UKC115_MetaG (SPAdes)... | ecosystem: Engineered > Bioreactor > Anaerobic >...
ACGTCGCATGGAATTGCCTCCTCGCGGCCCCGCGGCGGGGCGTATCTAGCCCCGCAACGCGCGCGGCGCACCGCGGTTGACCGCTGCGCGCCGTTCAGCGCTCGACGAAGGCGCGCTCGATCACGTAATCGCCGGGCGAGCCGATGCGCGGCGATACGCCGAAACCGCGGGCGTCCAGCAGGGCCGACAGCGACGCCAGCATGGCCGGGCTGCCGCACAGCATGGCGCGGTCCTGCGCCGGATCGAGCGCCGGCAGGCCGATATCCAGCGGGAAGCGTCCGCTTTCGATCACCTGGTCCAGCCGCCCCTCCTGCCTGCGGCCGGCGTGCACGAAGGCCTCGCGCGAGACCAGCGGGTAGTACACGAGCTTGCCGCGCACCAGCTCGCCCAGGTACTCGTGCTGCGGCAGCTCGTTCTCCAGGTAGGAGCGGTAGGCCAGGTCGGCCACCTCGCGCACGCCGTGGGTGAGCACCACGCGCTCGAAGCGCTCGTAGGTCTCCGGATCGCGCGCCACCGCCAGGAACGGGGCCAGGCCCGTGCCCGTCGCGAAGAGGTAGAGGTTGCGCCCGGGCTTGAGGTCGCTCACCAGCAGGGTGCCGGTGGGCTTCTTGCTCACCAGGATCTCGTCGCCCGGCTGCAGGTGCTGCAGGCGCGAGGTGAGCGGCCCGTTCTGCACCTTGATGCTGAAGAACTCGAGGTTTTCCTCGTAGTTCGGGCTGGCGATGCTGTAGGCGCGCAGCAGCGGCCGGCCGTCCACCATCAGGCCGATCATCACGAACTGGCCGTTGTCGAAACGCAGGCCGCTGTCGCGCGTGCAGGTAAAGCTGAAGAGGTGCTCGTTCCAGTGACGGACGTCGAGCACCCGCTCGGTATAGAACGCGGCCATGGCTACATCTGCGCTTTGACTGCCTCGACCACGCGCTCGACGGTGATGCCGAAGTGCGCATACAGCTTGTCGGCCGGCGCCGAGGCGCCGAAGCGGTCGATGCCGATCACCGCGCCGTCCAGGCCCACGTACTGGCGCCAGAAGCCGGTGACACCCGCCTCGATGGCCACGCGCTTGCGGCACCACGACGGCAGCACGCCCTCGCGCCAGGACAGCGGCTGGCGCTCGAAGGCGCTGGTGCAGGGCATGGACACCACGCGCACGCGGATGCCCTGCTGCTCCAGCGCGCGCATCGCGTCCATGGCCAGACCCACTTCCGAGCCGGTGGCGATGAGGATGGCGGCAAAGCCGGCGTCATTGGGATCGGACAGCACGTAGCCACCGCGGGCGATGTCCGTGACCTGGGTCTCGGTGCGCAGCTGGTGCACCAGATTCTGGCGCGAGAACACCAGGCAGGACGGCCCCTCGCGCCGCTCGATGGCGCACTTCCAGGCCACGGCCGATTCGACCGCGTCGCAGGGCCGCCACACGTCGTTGTTGGGGATGTAGCGCAGACTGGCCAGGTGCTCCACCGGCTGGTGGGTGGGTCCGTCCTCGCCCAGGCCGATGGAGTCGTGGGTGTAGACGTGGATCGCCTGCGCCGGGATCAGCGCCGACATGCGCACCGCGTTGCGGGCGTAGTCACTGAACACGAGGAAGGTGGCGTCGTAGGGAATGAAGCCGCCGTGCAGGGCCAGGCCGTTGGCGATGGCCGTCATGCCGAACTCGCGCACGCCGTAGTAGACGTAGTTGGCTGCGGCGTCGCCGGAGTTGACGTCCTTGGAGCCTTTCCACAAGGTGAGATTGGAGTGCGCGAGGTCAGCCGAGCCGCCGATCAGCTCCGGCAGCTTCGGCCCGAAGGCGTCCAGCGCCATCTGCGAGGCCTTGCGCGAGGCCACCACCGGGCCCTCGGCCTGCAGCCGGGCGATGTAGGCCTCGGCGTGGGCCGCCCAATCCGCCGGCAGCTCGCCGTTGACACGCCGCTCGAACTCGGCGGCGAGCTCCGGATAGGCGTTGCGGTAGCGCGCGAACAGGGAGTTCCAGTGCAGCTCACGCTCGGCGCCCTTGGCCTCGGCGTTCCAGGCGTCGTAGATCGCGTCGGGCACGACGAATGGCGCGTACGCCCAGCCGAGCTGGGCGCGGGCCAGGGCCACCTCGTCCTTGCCCAGCGGCGCGCCGTGCGCCCCCTCGGTGTTCTGCTTGTTCGGGGCGCCGTAGCCGATGATGGTCTTGCAGCAGATGAGCGTGGGCTTGTCCGGATCGATCGCGGCCGACACCAGCGCCGCCTTGATCGCCTCGGGGTTGTGCCCGTCCACGTCGCGGATCACTTCCCAGCCGTAGGCCTCGAAGCGCCGCGCGGTGTCGTCGGTGAACCAGCCGCCGACCTTGCCGTCGATGGAGATGTTGTTGTCGTCATACAGGCACACCAGCTTGCCCAGCTTGAAGGTGCCGGCGAGCGAGCAGACCTCGTGGCTGATGCCCTCCATCAGGCAGCCGTCGCCGAGGAAGACGTAGGTGTAGTGGTCGACGACCTTGTAGTCGGGCCGGTTGAAGCGCTGCGCCAGCACCTTCTCGGCCAGCGCCAGGCCCACGGCATTGGCCAGGCCCTGGCCCAGCGGGCCGGTGGTGGTCTCGATGCCGGGGAACTCGGCGTGCTCGGGATGGCCGGCGGTCTTGGAGTGCAGCTGGCGGAAGCGCTTGAGCTCGTCGATCGGCAGGTCGTAGCCGGTCAGGTGCAGCAGCGAGTACAGCAGCATCGAGCCGTGGCCGTTGGACAGCACGAAGCGGTCGCGGTTGAACCACTTCGGGTTGCGCGGATTGTGGCTGAGGAAGTCGTTCCACAGCACCTCGGCGATGTCGGCCATGCCCATGGGCATGCCCGGGTGTCCGGACTTGGCGGCTTCGACCGCGTCCATGGACAGGGCACGGATGGCGTTGGCGAGGTCTCGACGGCTCGGCATGGGGCGACTCGGCGGCAGGATACGGAAGGCGGCGACACCGCCCCGAACAGGTCCACCGGGGCGGCGCACAAGACGCCCATTGTCGCCGATCGGCCGCGGCTTGTGGCACGGCGTGCGGCAGGGCGCCGCACACCGGAAGGGTATTCGCCCGGGAGCGCCTCAGAGCGCGAGGTTTTCGGGCGTCGGCGTGACTGTGGTGATGGTCCAACCGCTGCTGCCGGCGGCCGGCGCAACGCTCGTGGCGCCGCCCGAACCGCCGCTGCCACCACAGGCGCCGCCGCCGCCACCGGAAGTGACCGAGGCGCTGGCGCCCGCGTTGCTGCCGGCGGCACCGCCATTGGCCTGGAGGGCGCCCGTGACCGTCGGGGTGCTGGAAGAAAGCAGGCGAATGATGCCGCCGCCACCGCCTCCGCCACCGCCCTCCGCATTGCCGCCGTTGCCATCGAAGCCGTTGGCACCGCCGCCACCGTTGGCCTGCACGGTGCCGGAGATGCTGAGCGCGGTCTTGCCCAACAAGACGACGACACCACCGGCGCCACCGCCCGCGCCGATGATGCCGGCGCCGGCGGTGTTGGGGTTCACGCCATTGTTGCCGTTGGCGCGCACCAGCGCCCCGCCGCCCACGGTCAACGATCCCTTGGCGTAGATCGCCAGCGTGCCTCCTCCCTCGCCGCCAGAGGCCGTCGACGGATGCGCGCCGGCACCGCCACCCAGGATCGGCACGCGCACCAGCTGCGCCGCGGCCAGCTGGCTGAGGCCGATGCCGCCGCTGGGATTGGTGGCAGCGCTGAGCGCCACGCCGGGCGGCGGCTTCAATCCGCCGTTGTCCGCCGCCGCCGGCAGCACGTTGATGGTGCCGTTGATCACCACATTGCCGGTGGCGCGAATGACAGTGCCGCTCGGCACCGTGAGCGAAACGCCGCTGACCACGGTGAAATCGACGAACTGCAGATTGGTGGTCAGTGGGGTGGCGTTCCAGTCGGTGGGCGCGGACACGGTGAAGGAGCCGAACGAGCCGTCACCGAACACGCCCAGCGCGCCGGCGGGTCCCTGCGGCCCGGCCGCCCCAGTCGGGCCAGCCGCGCCAGTCGGGCCCGTCGCGCCGGCGGGACCCTGCGGGCCTTGCGCGCCGTTGCACACGTAGCGGCGCAAGGACAGGTTGACCTCCCCGGCGTCCAGCACGCCGTTGCTGTTGGCATCCAGACCGTAGTCGACACGCACGCCGCCGGTGGCGCAGTTGGCGCCGGCCGGTTCCGCAGCAGTGGCGCTGAGCGTGCTGAGGCCATTGGGCCCGCTGGGGCCCTGGGCGCCCGTTGCTCCCTGCGGCCCCTGGGCACCCGTCGCCCCCTGCGGTCCCTGCGCGCCGGTGGCGCCCTGCGGACCGGCCGGCCCCGGTGGGCCCGCCGGACCGGGATTGCCGCTCAGCGCGTACTGCGCCACGGGCGTGGCGCTGACCGGCTGACGCGGTGCCAGCGGCGTGCCGTCGATGCTCACCTCCAGCCAGCGCTGGTCACCACTGAAGGCACCGGGAAAGTCCAGATCGATGGTGAACAGGCCATCGATGATGGGCCAGTTGTTGGCCGTTACGGTGCTACCGACCTGGGCCCCGCCGCTGGCGGCATCGAACAGGGCGAAGCTGAGATTGTGATTGCCATTCACCACCACGCCGTTCTGACGCAACTGGCCCTGGTAGGTGAAGGTGCTGCCTTGCGGCGTTGCGGCGCCGGCGCTGGCGCTGACCAGCAGCAGCCCGAGGAAGAGTCGGCGTAACAGGAAAAGGCTCATGGCGTGGGGTTCTCGAAGTCGTGCTGGAAGATGAGGTCGGACTGCGCCGGGGCGACAACCCAGTAGCCGGCGCTGAGGCTGAAGCTGCCGCCACTGGAGACCCCGGGTGCGGGCTGGGCGATGGTGCCGGCCAGGCGCCAGGGGCCGGCGAGCGCGTGCTGCGTGCCGCCGCCGGCCACCACCTTCCATTCCAGGCTGTAGGCCGCCAGCACGCCCGTCGCCGGCAGCACGATCAGCGCCAGCGCGGTCAATGCCCGCGCGCGAGTTCTTCGTAACCGCATGGATCTCCCCCTGAGTCGCACGGGCGTGCGCCTGCATGAGCGCAATCGCAATGACGCGCACAAACCTATCACCACGCCGTGTCAGCCGGGAGGCGCCCCCTCGTGCACCGCGCAGGCGGGGGTGGGGCCAGCGCCTGGCGCATCGCGCAGCCGCGCCGAGCGCACCTATCCGGCCGGCGCAGACAGCGCTGCCTGCAGACTCTCCAACTGGCGCCGCTCCGGCGCCGCCGGGGCGAAGGCCGCCGCCACCCGCGACGCGGCCCAGGCGAGGCGCTGCGCGGCGGCGTCGCGTTGCCCCGCCGCGTATTCCGCAGCGGCCTGCTCCAGCGCCAGGGCCGCGCAGAAGGGATGGTCGGCGCCGAGGGCGGAACTGAGCAGTTCCTGCGCCGCAGCGAACCCGGCGATGGCGCGCGACCACTGCCCTGCCCCGGCATCCAGGCGCGCCAGTTCGCGCAGGCGCTGCGCGCGCAGGGTGGGCGCCTGCACGGCGATCGGCCCCGCCAGCGCATCCAGCGCGGCCCGCGCCGCCGCTGCATCGCCGTGCCGACGCAGCCATTCCGCGCGCAGCAGTTGCGACTTCACCGTCTCGGCGTGCGCGGCGCCCAGACGGCGCGCACGCGTCGCCAGCGCGGCCTCCAGCAGCGGCCGCGCCTCCTCCAGCTTGCCGGCGCGCGTCAGCACCCGTGCCAGGTTCTGCTGCGCGCGCGCCACCATCGGGTCGTCCTCGCCCAGGGCCTGGCGGCGGATCGCCAGCGACTCGCGGAACAGCGGCTCGGCGGCGGCATAGTCGCCCATGTCGTCGTAGGCGGAGGCGAGGTTGTTCAGCGGCTGCGCATACACCGGGCTGTCCTTGCCCAACACCAGGGCGTCGATGCGCAGGGCCTCGCGGTAGTTCGGCACGGCGTCGGCGAAGCGGCCGGCATCGTGCAGGGCAGAGCCGAGTTCATTGTAGGCCTGGGCCGTGTTCTCGCTGTCGGCACCGTCGAGGGCACGCCGGCCGTCGATGACCCGGCGCAGTACCTCCACAGCCTCGTCGGTGTGGCCAGCCTGCGACAGCGCGCGGGCATAGTTGTCCTCGGTCAGCAGCACATTGGGATGACGCTCGGTGCCGTGCACGGCGCGCTTGATGTCCAGTGCTTCGCGATACAGCGGCAGCGCCTGTTGCGGGCGCTCGCGGTGCAGCTCCAGCAGGGCCATGTTGTGCAGTGTGGCCGCCACCGGCAGCGAGCGCGAGCCGAACAGGCGTCGGCGCAGGGAGAGGGCGCGGGCGTAGTTGGCGGCGGCCTCCTCGTAGCGGTTGGCACCGTCCTGCGCCAGGGCCAGCGTGTTCCAGCTGTCGGCCATCGCGGCATCGTCGTCCGGCACGCGCCCGCGACGCAGCGCCACCATCGCCTCGGCGGTCTGCACCGCCTCAGGCACATGATGGTTGGTCTGCAGTACGGCCAATTGCGAGAGCGAGTCGGCTGCGCGCAGCGGCTCGTTCACCGCGGATGACTGCCACAGCGTGGCAGCTTCCGCGTAGAGGGCCATGGCTTCGCGCGGCCGTCCGAGCTGCCAGTAGGCGCGGCCCAGCACGTCCGACAGCTGTGCGCGCACGCGCGGCTGCTGGGCCAGTTCCGCGGCAATTCGCTGGCGGCCCGTGTCGAGCACCTCGCGTGCGGTGATGTCGCGATGCTCGGGATTCTTTTCCGGGTTGGCGTACTGGAACACCGACACGAGAAAGTCGCTGACCTGCTGCGCCGTGGCCGCCTGCTCGCGCGCCTCGTGCTCGGCGGCCAGTGCGCGATCTCGCTCCGCCACCAGGCGCCAGCCGAAAAGCACCGACAGGGCAACGACGACGGCGCCGGCAGCGAACATCGGCCAGCGTCGCCGCACCAGCTTGGTGTAGCGATACCAGACGGTGGACGTGCGCGCGGCCACGGGGCGCAGGTCGAGATAGCGCTCGATGTCCTCGGCCAGGGCATCGGCCGAGGCATAGCGCAGGCCGGCGCGCTCGGCGGTGGCGCGCAGCACGATGGCATCGAGATCACCGCGCAAGCGCCGCCCCCAAGGCACGGCGCGGGCATCGGCGAGATCGCTGGGCCGCACCGCCGCCGCGGCGAGCTGGGTCACGGTGGCGTCGTTGGCGTCCAGGCGCGCGCGGCGGCCGGTCAGCAGCTCGAACAGGATGAGCCCGAGCGAATACACGTCGCTGGCCACGCTCACCGGCGCACCGGAGATCTGCTCCGGGCTGGCGTAGGCGGGCGTGAAGAAGGCTTCGGGCGCGCCCTCCCGCGACTGCTCCAGCACGCGCGCGATGCCGAAGTCGAGCAGCACGGGCGAGCCGTCGGCGCGCACGAGCACGTTGGACGGTTTCAGGTCGCAATGCACGATGAGCCGCTGGTGGGCAAAGGCCACCGCGCGGCACACGTTGCGGAACAGGCGCAGGCGCGCGGCCAGGTCGAGCGCGCGGTCGCGGCACCAGGCATCGATCGGCACGCCCTCGACGTACTCGAGCACGAGGAAGGGTTGTCCGCCCGGCGTGGCGCCGCCATCGAGCAGACGGGCGATGTGCGGGTGCTGCAGACGCGCCAGGATCTGCCGCTCCGCCGCCAGGCGCGCCAGCGCCTCGGCCGAGGGCAGGCCGCGCAGGAGCTTCACCGCCGCCTGCTGCTGGAAGTGGCCGTCGTCGCGCTCGGCCAGGTACACGGCGCCCATGCCGCCACTGGCCAGCTTGCGCACCAGGCGCCAGGCGCCGACGCGGTCGCCGGCATCCAGCTCGGTGTCAGGCATATCCTGCAGCAGGGCCGCCACGGGCGTGGACACGCGCCGCAGCCCGCGGGTCTCCGCCGCCAGCAGCGCCTCGACCTCGGCGATGAGCGCCGTATCGCCGGTGGCCTCGCCCAGCGCCGCACGCCGCGCCTCGGGCGGCAGGTCGCAGACCTGCTCGAACAGGCGCCGCAACTCGGCAAAGCGGGCGGAAACGGTCATGCGCCCAGTCCCGGTAGGCCTGCGCGCCGCCGCTCAGCCCAGCGCGCGGTTGAGCCAGGCGCGCGCGAACCGCAGGTCGCGATCGACCGTCGGCACCGAGACGCCGATCACGCTGGCGATCTCGTCGCGCTCCATGCCGGCGAAGTAGCTCATCTCGACCACCCGCGCCACACGGGCATCCTCGCGCGCCAGATGTGACAGCGCCTGGTCGAGGGCGAGCAGATCCAGCTCGATGCGCGCGCCCTCCATGCCCCTGGCCTCGCCCAGCGTCACCAGCACCGCATCACCGCCGCGCTTCTGCGCCAAGCGCGCGCGCGCCTGGTCCACCAGTACGGAACGCATGTGCATGGCGGCGAGGGCGAGGAAGTGGGCGCGGTTGCGCGGGTCGGTCTCGCCGCCCATCAGGCGCAACAGCGCCTCATGCACCAGGGCGGTGGGATTCATGGTCTGCGGGCCGGCCTCGCGCCGCAGGCGTGCCGCAGCCATGTCGCGCAGCGTGTCGTAAAGCCGCGGAATGAGCCGCTCGAGCGCCGCGCGGTCACCGCCGCGCCACCGTTCCAGCAGTTCCGTGACCTCGCCCGACTGCATGCTCACCCCCTCGAATGCGGCGTTGATTGTGCCTCAGCGCGGGTTGGCCGTGGCGGGGCAGTCGATGCGGCAGGGGCTCTCGACGGCCATGCGCAGCGCGCGGTGGCACGCGCAGACGCCGCGCCGCCTCGATGGGGCATGCGCGCCGATTCGTGCCGGGTGCGGCGGGCGGCGTGTCGGCGCCGCCGGCCAGCAACGCGTCAGCCCCGCCGCCGCATTAGAAGGCGGCAAGAGTGTCGCCGACGCCGACTGGTGCCGGCGCCGCCTGCACCGCAACTCCGGTCCGTCACCGGGACCAGGGCGAGCGACGCCCGTGGCGCCGCTGTTGCGCCCGCTCAGCCGGCAGGAGCCGGCACCGCCCGGCCTTCCGCGCGCTCTTCGGCGCGCGCCACCACGACGGCGGTGGCAAGGTCACCGGTAACGTTCAGGGCGGTGCGGCACATGTCCAGGAAGCGGTCGACGCCGAGGATCAGCGCAATGCCCTCGGGCGGCACGTGCAGGTAGCCCAGGATCATGGCGATCACCGGCAGCGAGCCGGCCGGAACGCCGGCCGTGCCGATCGAACCGAGGATGCACAGACCCAGCACCATGAGCTGCTGCGCGATGGACAGCTCCACACCGAAGCACTGCGCCAGGAACAGCGTGGTGAGCCCTTCGAACAGCGCGGTGCCGTGATGGTTGGCGCTGGCTCCGACGGTGAGCACGAAGCGCGCGACCTTGGGCGGCAGCTTGAGGTTCTGCTCGGCGCACTTCAGCGTCGTGGGCAAGGTCCCGGTGCTCGACGAGGTCGAGAAGGCCGTGAGGATCGCCTCCTGCGAGTCGCGGAAGAAGCGCAGCGGACTCATGCCGCCCATCAGGCGCACCCACAGCGGCAACACGACGAACATGTGCAGGCCGATGGCGATCACCACGGCGGCGGTGTACCAGCCCAGCTTGGCCAGCAGCGGCCAGCCGAAGCGCGCCGTGAGGGCGAACATGAGGCAGGCCACGGCATAGGGCGTCAGGCGGATCACCATGCCGATCAGCTTCATCACCAGCTCGTTGAGGCCCTGCACCGCATTCTTGAAGGCCTCGGTGGCCGGCGTGGGTGTGAGCACCAGGGCCACACCCAGCATGACGGCGAAGAACATCACGGCCAGCAGCTCGCCGTCGGCGGCGGCCTTGACCACGTTCTGCGGCACGATGCCGAGCAGCATGTGCACGATGTTCAGACTGGGCTTGCTTTCGGTGATCGCCCGGGCCTTGTCGGACCCGGCGGCGACCACACTCTGCAGGGTGTCGGCGTCCATGCCGCGACCCGGCTGGATCAGGTTCACCACCACCAGACCAATGAGGATGGCGATACTGGTGACCACGGCGGTGTACAGCAGGGTGCGCCAGCCGATGCGGCCGAGCGCCGCGATGTCGCCAATCTCGGCCACGCCGAGGACGAGCGCCGTGAACATCAGCGGCAGCACGAGCATGAACAGCAGACGCAGGAACAGTTGCCCGGCCGGCGCGGCGACGTAGTCGATGAAGCCGTCGACGAGGGGCCGCTCCGCCCCCAGCCAGTAGGCGAAGGCGCCGGCCAGCAGGCCGACGGCGAAGCCGATCAGCACGCGCCAGTGCAGCGACAGGCCGGCGACGGGAACGAGGGGAGCGGCGTGGGCCATGCGGGAGTCCTCGGGCGACGAGCTGCCGCTTCCGGCGTCGCCGCGCACCGCCGCGCCACGACGCCGCACGCGGCGACCGCGCGAGTCTACACGATGGCTTGCACGCGTCCGGCGCGCGCACGAAACAATAGCGGGCCCGGCGCGACAGGGGGGACGCGCCGGACCCGCGACATCATCCATGACCTGGGCACCCTGCCCTTCCTGCCTCTCCCGATTCCGTGCGCCGATGCTGCGATGCGGCGCGCAGCCTACGTCCGCGCGGGACCCAGGTCTGTCCACTCCATCACGCCCCGTGCCACCGGTGTCCTGGCGCGTGACTGCAGTCACGCTTGGGCGTCATGGCGGATACAAACGCGGCAGAGGCGAAGAAGCGAACGTGGCGGGCGCCGCGCGGTGCCAGGCCAGACCATCGCGGAACGCGCGCTGCAGGGTCTGCGCGTCGGGTACCTCGCCACCACTGCCGTAGCGCGCGCGCTGCAGTGCGGCGATCGCGGCGCGCTGGGCCGCATCGTCGATGCTGGACGCCAGCGCCTGCAGGTGCGGCAAGTCCTGTCCTTCGGCCCGCGCCCACGCCAGCAGGTGACGCTCCAGCGCCGCCGCGTCCGCGCTGCCGGCGGCGCGCAGGAAGACCTCGCGTGCCGCACGCGAAGCGGCCGGCGCCGGCGTCGGCACGGGCGGTGTCGCCGCGTCCTTCCGCCGCGCGCGCGCCCAGAGCGCGAGGACGCCGGTCAGACCCAGTGCTGCCAGCAACACCGCCGTCGCCAACTGCCAGCGCCGCAGCTGTGCGCGCAGCGCTGCCAACTGCGGTGCCAGATCCGCGGCGGATGCACTGCCCAGGCCCGCCGCTGGCGTCGTCGCGGACGGGGCGGCGGCGGTCTGCGGGGGCGCCGAGGGCGGCGGCGTCGCCGCAGCGGCGGGTGCGACAGTGATGTCGCGGGCGGGCACGGTCACGCTGGCGAGACGGTCATGTGCGGTATCCCACCAGTCCAGACGCAATTCCGGCAGGTGCAGGGTGCCGGCGCGATTGGGCACGATGGCGAACTTGCGCTCGCTTTCGCCCAGCAGCCAGCTGCCGTCGTCGCGCGTGCGCGTGACGGGTTTGTCCGGGTAAACGTCGGCGCCGTCCAGCGCGGGGAGGGTCAGCTCGGGCAACTGCTCGAATCCCAGGCCCTGCGCGCGCAGGTCCAGGGTCAGGGTGAGGGGCTCGCCGACGCGAGCGGCGGTCCCGGCGTCCGGCCCCTGCGCGCTGTAGTCCAGCGATTGCGCCGGCAGCCAGGGCCCGCTGCCCGCACCGGCGGGACGCGGGCGCACCTGCAGTGCGAGCGCGTCCGAACTGGCGGCGATCTCGCGGCCGCGACCAAAGAACATGGCCGCCGGATCGCTGCCGACGGCACGGCCGCGGAAGCGCAGGGCCGGCACGCTGAGCGCGCCGCTGCGCTGCGGCACCAGGGCATAGTGGCGTTCGATCACGCGGTAGCTGCGGCCGCCGCGCTGCGCCTGGTAGTTGCGGTCCTGACCGAGTTTCTGCACCACCGCGCCTTCGGCATGTGGCTCGTCCAGGTTGCCGTCGGCGAGGTTGACGGCGAAGTACAGGGCCACGGTCAGCCGCACTTGCTGCTGCACATACGGGGCGTCTGGTTCGGCCTGCATCTCCACGAACACCTCGTCGCCGGCGTGCGTGGTGGCGGCTACGGGCGCCGGCAGCACGGTGAGCGAAAGGGCGTTGCTGGTCGCGCCGCCCACGGCGATGGGCGCGATCTCGATGCGGCCCTCGTGGCGCGGCTGCAGGCCGACCGCCCACAGCTGCTTGGCCGTGGTGGCGCCGTTGACGACGCTCACCTGGCTGGAGCTGGAGGTTCCCAATTGCTCGAAGTCGCGCGAGAGCGCGCTGAAATCGGGCGTGTCGCTACCGCTGCCGCTGGCCTCCACGTTGAGGGTCACCGTCTCACCCAGGCGCGCGCTGTCGCGATCGAGCCAGGCGCGGACCTCGGCAGCGGAAGCGCAGGCCGCCAGCATCGCCAGTAGCGGTCCAAGGAGGAGGCGGAGGACGCTCGGCATGGGTCAATGGTCTCCCTGGCCGCCCTGACGCTGGCGGCGCTCGTACTCGAGTTGGAACTTGCGCCGCAGCAGCCCGCCGGGGTCGTCGGGTACGCGCTGCAGCCACTGCTCCATGGCCTGGCGCTGCTCGCGCTGCGTCTCGGTCTCTTCGGCTGCGGCAGCAGTCTTGGCGGCCGCAGCCGCAGGACCTTTTTTGTCGGCATCGGACTTGGGCTGCGCCAGGGCGCGCTCCATCGCTTCGCGCTGCGCGGCCTCGCGCTGCTGCGCCTGCTGCTGGCTGTCACCGGTCGATGCATCCGTCTGGGCGTCATGGCCCGCGTGGTGGTCGGCCTCGGACTGGCCCGGCGTGGATCGGGCGGACGACTGGCCGGCCGCAGACGGGTTGCCCGACGCGGCGTCCTTGCCTTCGCCGTCCTGCGGCTTGTCTGCGCCCTGGGATTGGGCGGACTGGGGCGATGAATCCGACCCGTCCTGCTTGTCCCGGGCCGCGGACCCATCCCGCCCCGCGGACGACGGCTGCTGATCCGGCTTCTGCTGCCTTGCCTGCTGCTTCAGCCAATCGGCCACGGCATCGCGATTGGCCTGGGCGTCGGCGAGGCCCGGGGCCTTGGCCAGGGCAGCGTCGTAGGCGGCCAGGGCCTGCTCGTACTGCTGCGCCTTGGCCAGGGCATTGCCGCGGTTGTAGTCCGCCTCGGCGTCCTTGCCGCGGGCGAAGTCCGCCGCAGCCGCGGCGTAGTCGCCCTGCCGGTACTGCGCCGCGCCGCGCAGGGCCGGGTCGCGCGCCAGCTGCGCCGCCTGCTCGGGCTGCTGTGCCTGCAGGGCGCGCCAGGCCTGCTGGTCGGGTCGACGCCACAGATCGTTCCAGCCGAACGCACGCGCCGGTGCCGTCGGCAGGAAGGCCAGGGCCAGAAGAAGCAACCAGCCGCGCCGGAAGCCGAGCAGAGCCAGCGGCAGCAACGCGAGCACCAGCCAGGGACCGCGGTCGCGCCACGCGGCGCTGGTGGCTGCGCTGGTTGTCGGCGGCGGGGCGGCCTGCGCCGGCGCCGCCGCCGCGAGTACGGCATCGAGATCGCTCGCGTCGGTGGCAAGGCTGGCGTAGCGGCCGCCGCCGGCGGCGGCGACGGCCTGCAGCGCGGCCACGTCCAGCCGCGGCACGACGATATTGCCGGCGGAATCCTTGAGAAAGCCGCCGCCCGGGACACTCACCGGCGCCCCTTGGGCGGTGCCCACGCCGAGCACCGACACCGTCACGCCCTGCTGCCGCGCGCGCGCCGCAGCGGCGAGCGCATCACCGCCCACTGCATCGGCCACCAGCAGCAGGTCGCCGCGCGCGGCACCGGCCTGGTGCACCAGGTCCACGGCGCGTTCGATGGCCTTGTCCATGGCGTTGCCGGCCACCGGCATCGTGGCGGGGTCGAGTGCGTCCAGCAGGGCATCCACCGTGTTCGCGTCGTCGGTGAGCGGGGCGACCACGAAGGCATCCCCGGCGTAGGCGATGAGGGCCACCTGGCCGTCGCCGAGGCGGCGCAGCAGGTCGCGCAGCTTGAAGCGCGCCCGTGCCAGGCGGTCGGGCTTGAGGTCGGGCGACTGCATGGTTGCGGCAAGTTCGAGGGCCAGGACGTGAACGGCCTGGTTGCGGTACAGCGGCGCCGGCAGACGCTCCCAGGTGGGGCCGGCCAGGGCCAGGCTGGCGAGCGTGAGGCAGGCCGCGAGCAGCAGACGGGGAGTGCGCAGACTGCGCTCGGCACCGACCAGCAGATGCGGCAGGAGGTGCGCATCCACTGCCTGCGCCCAGGCGCGCGCCGCGCCGGCGCTGCGGCCGAGCGCACGCCATGCCGGCGGCAGCGCAAGCAGGAGCAGCAGCCAGGCGGGCCGCAGGAAATGGAAGTCGTGCAGGGCAGTCATGCCGGCGCCTCCGCGCGCGCCGGGCGCAGGCGCGGCCACAGGGCCAGCGCCAGGCCAAGCGCCACGGCCGCCGCCAGGGGCAGCGGGAACAGTTCCTCGACCGGGCGCAGGCGGGCCGCGTCGGCGGCGCTGGGTTCGAGCTGGTCGATGGCGCGATAGATGTCTGCGAGTTCGGCGGTGTCTCGGGCGCGGAAGAAGCGCCCGCCCGTGCTTTCGGCGATATGGGTGAGTAGGCCCTCGTCCAGGTCGGCCGATGGATTCACCGTGCGGCTACCGAAGAAGTCCTGCACCTGCATGCGCTCGGCGCCGATACCGATGGTGTAGATGCGCAGGCCGTTGGACTGCGCCAGTTCGGCGGCCTGGCGCGGATCGAGTTCACCGGCGGTGTTCACGCCGTCGGTCAGGAGGATCAGCACACGCTGCTCGGCCGGCCGCTCGCGCAGCCGCTTCACCGCCAGGCCGATGGCGTCACCGATGGCGGTCTCGCGTCCGGCCAGGCCCACCGCTGCCTCTTCCAGCTGGGTGCGCACGGTCTTGAGATCGAAGGTCAGGGGCGTGAGCAGGTAGGCGCGCGTGCCGAACAGCAGCAGACCGAGACGGTCGCCCGCCCGACGCGCGATGAAGTCGCCGAGGATGGCCTGGACAGCCTGGAAGCGCGTGGCTTCCTGCGCACCGAGCCGCATGTCGGGAATGTTCATGCTGCCGGACACGTCCACTGCCAGCATCAGGTCGCGGCCGGTGCGCGGCACCGCACCCAGCTCGCCCAGCCATTGCGGCCGGGCAGCCGCCGTCACAAGCAGGGCCCAGATCAGCCAGGGCCAGCCGAGCGACCAGCGGACGCGGCGCGACGCGACGGTGGCGGGCGTGGCCGTCGCGAACAGGTGTGCATGCGGCAGACGCAGGGCGGCGCCGCCGTCCGCGGCGGGGGGCAAGACGCGCGCCGCGAGCCACGGCAGCGGAAGGGAGAGGAACAGCCAGGGCCAGGCCCACTCAAACATTGCGCCACTCCCTCGCCAGCACCAACTCGGCGTGACGGCGCACCGCGTCGCAAGCCGCATCCACGTCGAGCGAGGCCGCCGGGTGAAAGGCCGCCTCCACCAGCCCGCGCAGGGCATCGGCGTTCCCGTGGCGCGCGAGGAACGCCAGCCAGTCCTCGCCGCTCAGCGCAACGCTGGCGGGTTGCACCTGGCGTGAGAGCCGGCGCAGGAATTGCGATAGCCCGGCTGCCAGCTGCGCCGTGTTGCCGTCGCGCAGCCACTGCGTGCGCAGCGACTGCACCTCGGCCAGCACGGCAGCCCGGCGCCGGCGCGCGGCGCGACGGCGGCGCGCGTAGCGCAGTGCCCATGCGACGACGGCCAGTAGCAGCACTCCGAGCAGCCACCAGCCCGGCGCCGGTGGCCACCAGCCCGGTTCCGCCGGCAGGTGGATGTCGCGCAGAACGGGCCCGGCGGCCTCCATCAGCGCGCTCCGCGGTGCGGCGCAAAGGCGCGCAGCAACTGTCGCAGCGCCTGCTCGGGTGCATCGTCGGTGGCCAGAGGCAGCAGCGGAATTCCCAGCCTGCGGCACTGCGTCTCCAGCACGGCGCGGCGGTCGCGGAAGGCCCGGGTCCAGGCGGCGTCCATCTTGCCACTGCCAAACTCGAATTGGCGGCGCTCGCCGTCGAGCAGTACGTCGTAGTGGCCACGCGGAGGCGCGGCGAGCTCCAGCGGATCCTGCAGCAGCACCACCGCCGTCTCACCCTGACGGGCCAGGCGGGCCAGCGGCGCCTCGATACCCTCACCGGCGCTGAAGCCGTCGCTGAGCAGCACGCTGAAGCTGCCGGGACGGGCGAGTCGCAGCGCGCGCTGCAGCGCCGCGGAGAGGTCCGCACCGGCCCCGCTGGGCGCCTGCGCCTGCGCGTCCCACTGGGCCAGGGCGCGCAGGCAGCGCAGGGCGCCACGGGGCCCGCCTCCGGGACGCACTTCGGCATCGACGCCGCTGCCGAACCCCACGGCGCCCACGCGGTCGCCGCCGCGCGTGGCGGTCCACGCCAGCAGGGCTGCCGCCTGAGCCGCCTGAACCGACTTGAAGCAGTGACGCGTGCCGAAGCGCATGCTGGGACTGTGGTCGAGCAGCAGCAGCACGCTGCGTTCGCGTTCCTCCTGGAACAACTTGGTGTGGGGTCGTCCGCTGCGCGCGGTGACGCGCCAGTCGATGTTGCGGATGTCGTCACCGGGCTGGTAACCGCGCGACTCCAGATAGTCGACGCCGCGCCCGCGGAAACGGGAAGCGTGCGGGCCGGCATGGGCACCAGCGGAGCGCCGGGCCCCGGGCAGATCGAGTGCGCGGGCGGCGAAGCGCTGCGCCAGCAGCGTTGGCAGGTCCACACGGACGCCCCACGCCGCGTCGACGGAATGGCGGGAGGCGGGTGGCGCAGGTGTGCTCCGGCTCATCGGCTGCGGTGTAGCGCGGTGCGAGGCTCCGCCATCACGGCAGAGGCACGCGCTGCAACAGGGCATCCAGCACCTGCCCGGGCGTGATGCCCTCCGCCTCGGCTTCGTAACTCAGCAGTACGCGGTGGCGGAGGACATCGCGCGCTACCTCCTGCACATCTTCCGGGAGCACGTAGTCACGTCCTTCCAGCCAGGCGCGCGCGCGCGCGCAGCGATCCAGGGCAATCGTGCCTCGCGGACTGGCGCCCCAGGCGATCCAGCGCGCGAAGTCCGCACCGTAGGTGGCCGGGCGGCGCGTGGCGAGGACGAGCTGCACGAGGTACTCCTCCAGCGCGGGCGCCAGGTGCAGGCTGAGCACCTGTTCGCGGGCGGCGAAGATCTGCGCCTGACTGATGCGCTGCGGCGCCTGGGTCTCATGGCGCAGTTCTGCGCGGCTTCGCTCCCGCGCCAGGCGCAGGATTGCGGTCTCGGCCCCGGCGTCCGGATAGTCGATCCGCACGTGCATCAGGAACCGGTCGAGCTGTGCTTCCGGCAGGGGGTAGGTGCCCTCCTGCTCGATCGGGTTCTGCGTGGCCATCACCAGGAACAGCGGCGGCAGCGCATACGTGGTGCGGCCGATGGTCACCTGGTGTTCGCCCATGGCCTCGAGCAGGGCGGACTGCACCTTGGCCGGCGCACGGTTCACCTCGTCGGCGAGCACCAGATTGTGGAAGATCGGCCCGCGCTGGAACTCGAAGCGCGCCTCCTGCGGCCGGTAGATTTCCGTGCCCGTGAGGTCGGCGGGCAACAGGTCGGGTGTGAACTGAATGCGATGGAAGTCCGCCTCGATGCGCGCCGCGAGCTCCTTCACCGCGGTGGTCTTGGCCAGACCGGGCGCGCCTTCCACGAGGAGGTGGCCGTCGGCCAGCAGGGCGATCAGCAGGCGCTCAATGAGCCCGGACTGGCCGACGATGCGCTGCGAAAGCTCATCGCGCAGGGCGCGGAAGCAGTCGACCAGGGGCTGCGGAGCGAGATCGGGGCTGTCCATCGGCGAGCGGGTTCCGGGCGGTTGTGGTGGCGCGCCTTCGACCGCGCGCGCAGCGAAAAGTTTGCCTGGCCCGGTCGCGCGGGTCAGCCGCCGAAAGGCATGGTCGGCTCAGGGTAGGGCGAGCGCTTCGCCCATGGGGAGCGGCTTGCCCACCAGCCATCCCTGGGCGAACTGGCAGCCCAGCGTGCGCAGCTGCAGCAGCTGCTCCGGCGTCTCGACGCCCTCGGCGACCATGTCGCACTCCAGCGACTGGGCCATGCCGACGATGGCCCGCACGATCGCCAGGCAGCGCGGATCGTCCATCTGTCGGATGAAGCCCTGGTCGAGCTTGATGGTATCGAAGTGCAGACGGTGCAGGTGACCGAGGTTGGAATAGCCCGTGCCGAAGTCGTCCAGGGCCACGCGCATGCCGGCCGCGCGGCAGTGTCCGATGAAGCGCGCGACCTGATCGTAGTCGAGCACCAGGCTTTCGGTGACCTCGATCTTCAGGCGTTGCGGGCTGGCGCGGTACTCGGCCAGGGTGTCCAGCAGACGCCTGATGAAAGCATCGTCGCCGAGCTGGCGCCCGGAGACGTTCACTGCGATGAAACGGTCCGCACCCGCCCCGTCGAGGCGAGACAGAGCGGCGCAGACCTCGCGCAACACGTACTCTCCGACCGGCACGATGAGTGAGGTCTCTTCGGCCAGGGCGATGAATTCAGCCGGCGAGATCGCCCCACGCTCAGGGTGAGTCCAACGGGTCAGCGCCTCGTAGCCAGCGACGCGCTGCGTGGCGATGTCGAGGATCGGCTGCAGGCGGACCTCCAGCTCGCGCCGCTCCAAGGCTTCGCGCAGCTGGCTCTCCAGGCGGATCTTGTCCAGCGCCCCGCTGGCCGCCTCGCTCGTCGCCGCGGTCGCCGTCCGGGCGCGCCAGGGCGTGCGCTGCGTCCCGGCGAGTTGCGCCAGGGCAGAGCGGTAGCGCGACAGCTGGCTCAGCAGCAGGGCTCGCACCACGGGATCGGCCGTCTCCAGTCGCTCCGCGAATTGCGCGCGGTCTATCGGGGTCAGGATCGTCGGCGTCAGCGTCCGCGCCGAGGCCGTGCGGGGTGAGTCGTCGATGACCGCCATTTCTCCGAGGAGATCCCCGGGACCCAGCACCCCCAACACGCGGTAGGTACCGCCCTGATGCGTCCCGACTTCGATTTCCCCGGACTCGATCAGGAAGGCTGTCGTCGGTGCGTCGCCCTCACGAAACAGGGTCTCGCCCTGCGCAAGTTCGACGCGATACGCGGACATGATCGGACTCCCGAAGCTCAGAGTTTCATCCTAGCAAACCGCGCCAGCGATAGAGGGTAGTTCGCTCGCTCAGCGGTGGATGCAAAAAAACGGGGCCGCGATGGCGGCCCCGTGTCCGGACTGTTGCTTCTGCCTTCCGATCAGTTGCAGGCGGAGGGCGGCGGGCTGACGCTGCCGTCCACGCCGTGGAACGGCACAGTGACACTGCGTGTCGTCCCGGTCGCGGTAAACGTGCAACTACCATTCAGCGGCGACCCCGACGGGTTGGTGGCCGAGTAGTTGAACGTGAACGAGCCGCTGGAGTTGGTCGTCGCCGTGCTCGGGTTGATGGTGATGCCGGCCGTGCACGTCGCCGTGATCGACTGGTTGCCCAGCGCGTTGCCGAACTGATCCTTGGCCAGCACGAATATGGTCCCGTTGAACGCTGGCGGGCTGAGGCAGGGCACCTGCACGGATGCCGGAATGACCTGCAGCGCGCCGACGCTGACCACAATGTCGACCGAAGCCGTGGCGCCACCGACGCCGAACTTCACGGTGCCGCTGTTCGCGCCTGCACCGGAACTCGGGGTCGCGGGCACGCCACTGGTCACCACGGTAGCGATGACGCAGCCATCCAGGCCCGTGACGTTGTCCAGCGTGCCGGACATGCCGTTGCCATCGACCGAGCCCGTGCCGTCGGCAAGGGTCAGCTGGAAGCCGATGCGGATACCCGTGATCGGGGCCAGCCTGGCGTCCGTCAGGCACACGTTCACCTGCTGGGTGGTGTTGCCGAAGATCGGACTCGGGCTGGCGGTGAGACTGGCCGGCGCGATGCCCGGATAGAGCAGGGTGTCGATGTCCGTGACGCGCTTGGACTGGTTGGTGAGCGGGTCGATGCCGTCACCCTGCGCCCAGATCGCGGCAATGTGACCGAGATAGCGGATGGTGTAGTTGAGCTTCACGTGCGCCACGCCCTTGTCGTCCGTGGCAGCCTGCGCGGTGATGTTGCCGTGCATGGCGCGGCCGGCAATGTAGGGCAGCACAGGACCGTTGTTCACGCTCACGCCCGTCGTATTGTTGAGGTTGAACGGCGGCGTGACCGTCAGGTTCGTGTCGGAATTGACCGTCTGAATGGTCACCGCGCTCTCGAGGTCCGAATTGCCGTCGACCGACTTACCGAACACCAGCAGGGCGTCGCCGGGTCCCACGCCGTTGCCGTTGCTGCGGATGAAGTCGGCGCTGAGCGAAGTGAAGATGTTGCCGCCCTCCGCCGGATCGCCGTCGGTGCCCGAATGCAGGAAGCGATTGGCGTAGGCACCGGCGTTATAGGCACCGACCGGCTCGTCGATGAGGCCGAAGCGGATCGGCGTTCCGGGAAGCACCGGGTTGCCCTGGCGATCGTTGGCCAACGCGCTCACCGTCAGGCTGTAGGTGGCGTCGGGATCCGGCGGTGCATTGGTCGCGTCGGTGGAGAGCTCGCCGGAAACCGTGTTCTCGGTGATCGCGTTCACGTTCGGGCTGGTGATGGTCAGGCTGTAGAGCTTGCCATCGGACACAATGATGGTCTTGGTCGCCACGACGGGCGTCGTGATGCCGTTGTCCACGTTGTTGTCCGCAGCATCGGCCGTCACGCGAATCTGCATCGGACCCTGTACCGTGCCCGCTCGATATACGGCGCCAGCGATGCCGTTGAGCGTGCGCGTCTTCACCACGCTGCCGGTCTGGGCCTGGCCGCTGGCGTCGTTGGTCGTGAGCGTGCCGCTGCCGGCGGTGCCGACAACCTCCACCTGGACGTTGTTGAACGCCGAGTTGCCGCTGGCCGGGTTGGGCACCGTCTGACCGCTGGCGTCGAGGACCTGTACGGTCAACGTGGACGCCGAGTTGCCACCGGACGACGCCAGATACACGCCCGCCGGAGCGGCGTTGACGTTGACGGTGGCCGGAAGCGGCGGCGTGGCGTTCACCACGGTGAAGTCGATGGACTTGGTGATGTTCTGGTTGGAATCGGGATCGCGGCCCGACACCGTCAGCGTGGCCTTGCCGGTGACGTTTCCGGCATTGACGAACACCGTGGCTACACCGTTCGTGGCATCGACAGGCCCGGAACCGAGCAGAACCTGAAAGTCATTCGCCGGGGTCGCCGGGTCATCAAGGGTAGAGAAGGCAGCCACCTGCACGGGGGCGATGGCGACGCTGACCTTCTGTCCCAGTTGAAGATCGCCGTTGGCACGGCGCCAGGTGATCGTCACCTCCGAGAGGTAAGGCGAGCCCGGATAGGGCAGCACACCGCTGGGATTCAACGGCAGTTGGGTGCGTACCGCAGAGATGGTGAAGCTACCGCTGGTGGTGGGCTCGAACGCGGAATGGCTACCGCTCCCGCCGCCGCCGCCGCAACTTGCCAGAGTCGCGCTGATCAGCAACAAACCCAGGCATTTGCTCAAGGCTTTCATATCGTTTCTCCAAGCTCGCAATTTCTGCAGTTCCGATCCCGCGCCCAGCCACAGCGTACCGGCGTCGGCCGCTTACTTTAGACTTTCGTTGAGGATTCGAGGCGTGACGAAGATCAGCAGTTCCGCCTTCGTGTTCTTGCGCTTGTCGTTGCGGAACAGGGCGCCCAGGCCCGGCACGTCGCCGAGGAAGGGGACCTTCTTCAGGTCATCGCGCTTCTCGACCTCGTAGACGCCGCCGAGCACGACGGTCTGTCCGTTGTCGACGAGCACCGAGGTGTTGATCTCGCGCTTGTCGAGCTGCGGCACGAAGCCGCCGCCGGGGTTGGGCACGAGGGCCGCGATGGCGTCCTTCTTCACATTGAGCGCCAGGAAGACGCGCTGATCGGCGGTGATGGTCGGCGTGACCTGCAGCTCAAGCACAGCGTCCTTGAACTGGACGGTAGCCTGTGCGTTGCCGCCACCGCCGCCGCTCTGGAACGTGACGTAGCCGATCTCCTGACCCTGCTTGATTACCGCCTCTTGTTGATTGGCCGTGATCACGCGAGGGCTGGAGATCACTTCCCCGCGGCCTTCCGTCTGAGCCGCCGAAAGCTCCAGATCCAGCAGATAGTCGGCCCCCAAAATTGCCAAGCCGAACGCCCCAGCGGGCGATGCCGCAGGCAGATTGACATTCAGGCGATCGGGGAGCGCCGGGGTCGCGATGCCACCCGGGAACTGTCCCGGCGTCGAAACGGGAAGCCCCCGTCCACCTGCAAATCGATTGCTCAGCGCCACATTGGCCATGGAGTCCGCGGCGCTCTGTCGTCCGCTCGTGGTCACGACATTACCGTGGCGATCCTCGTAGCCTCCGCTGACGCCGAACTTCACGCCCAAGTCGCGCGCGAAATCGTCCGTCGCGATGACGATACGCGACTCGATCAGCACCTGTTGCACTGGACGATCGAGAACCGCAATCAGTTCGCGGATTTCCTTGATCTTGTCGGGCGTGTCATTGACCAACAGAGTATTTGTGCGTTCGTCGAAGGTCACGCTGCCCCGGGGTGAGAGCAGGCCGCGGGTTGATGCGGCGGCGGTCGAGGCGCTACCACCTCCCGCCGCCTGCGCCTGCTTGCCCTCTGTCAACAGGCTCGCTATGTCCTTGGCCTTGCCATAGCTGATGGCAATGTAGGCCGTCTCGAGTTCGACGCGCTGCTCGAGCGCGATGCGCGCATCTTCCTTGGCCTGCTCGTAGTCGGAGATCTCCTTCTGCGGCGCCACCCAGATCACGTTACCGCGACGGCGCTTGTCCAGCCCTTTGGCCTGCAGCACCAGGTCCAGCGCCTGGTCCCAGGGCACATTCACCAGGCGCAATGTGACGTTGCCCTTGACGCTGTCGGCTACCACCACGTTGAGATCGGACACATCGGCGATCAGTTGCAGCACTGAACGGGTCGGAATGTCCTGGAAGTTGAAGGTGACGCGTGCGCCGCTGTATTCGGGCTCCGCGTCCTTGCCCTTCTTGGCCTTCTCGTCATCGCGCTTCGGTGCGACCTCGATGACGTACTCGCTGCCGGTCTGGTAGGCCAACTGCTCGAACGGCGGCTTGACCGAAATTTCCATGTGGGCGCCGTTGCCCCCCGAGCGCGTCTCGATGAACTGCACGGGCGTGGCGAAGTCGAGCACATCCAGGCGCTGGGCCAGATTGGGAGGCAAATTGGCGTTGTACAGATCCAACACGACTTTGTCGCCTTCGCGCTTGACGTCGGCCGTCGCACCTTCGCCGCTGAACGAGACGATGATGCGGCCCTCGCCGTTCTTGCCGCGGCGGAAGTCGACATTGGACACCTCGGTGCCGCCGGCGGCGACGGACTTGGTGGGGTCGTTACCTACCATGGCGGTGGTGGTGGCCGAACCCGAAGCCCCGTTCCCGACCGTCACGATCAGGCTGGTGCCGTCGACGCGGGTCTCGTAGCTCGACGGCCGTACCAGGTCGATCACGACGCGGGTTCGACCGGCGGCTTCGACCGCGGACACGCCGGTAGTCGCACCAGCGTTGATGTCGATGTGGCGATCCGAGGTTCCGTTGCGCGTGTCTGCGAGGTCGAGGGCGATACGCGGCGGCGTGTCCGTCGTGAAGACCTGTGGCTCCGGCGGACTTCCCGCCAGTTTCAGGGTCAGCTCGACCTTGCCCCCGGGCAGTGTGCTGTAGCTGATTTTTTCCAGCACGTTCTCTGCCCAGGCATTGCCGGCCCAGAGCAGCGCGACGGCAAACAGTGCGACCGAACGGCGCGTCGGGACGTCGCGTTGGACGGGCTTGGTCGCAGGCCCCCGGTTCTTGGTAGCTGTCATGATCATGAAGTTCACCCCCAAGGGTCCTCTCTATTTGTCGCCAATGGCGATGGACGCCTGGCGTTCCATCCACCCACCTGATCCGTTCGGCACCAGCTCGACCAGTTCAATGTGGTCGTCGGCGATCGCCGTGATGCGCCCGTAGTTCTGGCCCAGATAGTTGCTCACGTGCACGCGGTGGACGACACCGTCGGTGTCCTTGACCAGACCTTCCGCCGCGGGTCCCACACCGATCGTCCCCACCATGGCGAGACTGTCGAGGGGGAAGGATTCGAGCGGTTCGCGCACCCGGTTCTGGTCCGGCTGCGGGCCCGAGCCTGTCGAGGATTCTGCCGCCTGGCGCTGCTCCTCCGGGCTGGGGCTAAAGGGATCGCGCAGATCCTGGTCTCGGTACTCGAAGGTCTCGAAGGTCTTGACCACCGGCAGAGGCTCCAACGGAGCGCCCTTCTTGGCTTTCTCGGCGGTGACCCACTGCTCCAGGTCGCCCCGGCCCATGGTGCAGCCACCCAGACCCGTTGCCAGCGCAATCGAGAAGATCATGAATCTCAGGCGCATGCCTACTTCCCCCCCTTCGATGCGGGCGCAGGACGTGGCTTTCCGGCCGCCGGCTTTTCCTGCGGCTGGGGCGGCGCTTCATCGTCCTCCACATAACGATATGTCTTCACCGTACCCTCCAGGGTCAGTGTGCCGGTTGGAGCGGCCACACCCTTATTCGCAGGGGTATTCGGGCGCAGGGACACATCGTGCATGGTGAGGATAACCACGCGGGGCAAGGAAGCCACGCCACTGATGAAGCTGCCGAACTGGTGGTAGGTTCCCACCATCCGCAGGGAGATCGGCCGCTCCGCATAGAACTCCTTGACCGCCTCCGTGCCGGGCTGGAACAGCTCGTTCTCGATGCCGGAGGACAGCGCCGTCTGGGAGATGTCCACCAGCAATTCGGGCATTTCCGTCTTGC
>Ga0208826_1001074_pt1 | contig 24527 bp, 17 predicted proteins | sample AD_UKC115_MetaG_FD_184451 | JGI IMG/M metagenome (GOLD analysis project Ga0208826, IMG submission 184451) | Active sludge microbial communities of municipal wastewater-treating anaerobic digesters from Hong Kong - AD_UKC115_MetaG (SPAdes)... | ecosystem: Engineered > Bioreactor > Anaerobic >...
GTTTTCATATAAATAGGCTTTTAAATTGAACATTGTGCCAAGAGCACGTTTATTTTCTATTAAACAATCATGGCCTTGATTTTTATTGGCGTGGGTATAAAAATCTCAACTTTTTTATCTAAGTTTGTTTTGAAAAAATAATCTTTGATTTTCGGAACGCGAAATTAGCAAAATATTGGTATAAATGTATGGCCGGTATAAATTTTTATAGAGGCTTTAGTGCATGACCATTCTGTTGAAAAAAAATTTGCCTTTTTGTAAGGCAGAAAGATCTTAACCCATCGAATAAATGCTCCCGAACAATTATATCATTTGTGGAAAGGATAAAAAACAGAATGGGAGAAAGACATACGAATGATTTCTCAAAGCAGATGAAAATAATAAATATTTTTTGAATAATAATAATTGTTTATTGTTTATCAATAATAATTGATTATTTTTGCGACATAAAATAAACTCTTAAAATCAATATGAAAAAAATTTCAATTGTATTTCTTCAGTCAGTTGTCGTGCTTATCGGGTTGGTTGCACTTGCCATTTTAATTCGGTTGCCCTTGTCCGAAGGAAGAGCACAGAATTTAAACTTGTTTCGTATTTACTTTGACCCATTTATTTTATATGGATATGCCTCTTCGATTGCCTTTTTTGTGGCGTTGTATAAGGCGTTCAGATTACTGGGAAATATCCGGCAGAATAAATTGTTTTCACCAAACTCGGTAAGAACTTTAAGAAGCATAAAATATTGTGCAATCATATTAAGCGTTTTAATTGCTATAGCCGGAATATACATAAAGATATTTCATAACAAAGGAGACGATCCCGCCGGTTTTCTTGCAATGTGTATCATAACTATTTTTATATCTGTTGCAGTTGCTACGGCGGTGACAGTACTCGAAAAAATCTTACAAAACGCCATAAATATGAAGACGGAAAACGACTTAACAATTTGAACTTATGCCTATTATTGTAAATTTGGACGTAATGATGGCAAAGCGGAAAATGTCGCTCAATGAGCTATCAGAAAAAGTTGATATTACGCTTTCAAACCTTTCCATTTTGAAAACAAACAAAGCGAAAGCCATTCGTTTTAATACGTTGGACGCTATTTGCAAGGTATTAGATTGCCAACCTGGTGATATTTTGGAATACGTGCGAGATGAAGATGAAACTGCAGAACATTAAATTTTGCATGCACAATCCTCATTTCTATACGAACGTATCAGAAATTTTCAACTCGACTATAGGATTATAAGTCAAAAATTCTCATTTGTATTTTTTCAGCATTTCCAGTAATTCCTTTGACCCTTCGCCGGCACCTTTTTTTATGACTGTTAAGTTATGCGAAGTTAGGTTCACTTCTTTCGGATCGATTAAAAATATGGGTGTGCCGGGTTTTACGTAATGAATTAATCCGGCTGCCGGATACACTTGCATGGATGTGCCAATGATAACAAAAATATCGGCTTCTCCCACAATTTCAATGGCTTTTTCTATTTCCGGCACAGGTTCTCCAAACCAAACAATGTGTGGCCGCAATTGGTATCCTTTTGGACATTTATCGCCGACGTGAATTTCGGGATGATCAGGACTCAATTCATAAACTTCCTGACCTGGCCCGGTGGAACGAACTTTCATTAATTCGCCATGTAAGTGAATTACATTACTGCTTCCGGCTCTTTCGTGCAAATTATCCACATTTTGAGTAATTATGTGCACTTCAAAATCTTTTTCCAGCTCGGCCAAGGCTTTGTGCGCAGCATTGGGTTGGGCAGCCAATAGCTGTTTACGGCGTTCGTTATAAAAGTTTAGCACCATCTCGGGATTTCGCATAAATCCTTCAGGTGTGGCCACATCTTCCACTCTGTGTTGTTCCCAAAGTCCGCCGGCATCTCTGAAAGTCGAAAGCCCACTTTCGGCGCTTATACCTGCTCCGGTCAAAACGGCTATTTTTTTCTTTTTCATGATTGATAATATTCTTTATGCGTGATATTTTTTATGACAACCAATCAATTGGCATTTACCTAAACTTCAATAATTTTTTTCTTGTTTTCGGAATATTTTTTTCAGGTTTTTTCCAATAAAAATAAATATTCATAATGTCGGTTCTCCTGACGAATCCATTCGTTTGTCCATCGCATGTTTGCCATCACATTTTTCCGATAGTCTATTTCCAAAGCTTTCAGAAGTTTACCTGTAGAGGAGATAATATTCATAAGTTCTTCCTTCCCGGTTCTTCCACCTGAGCTGTACGAGAGCAAAATGTAATGAGCATGGGTTTCTTCTATCAGTTTTTTTAAGGCTTCCATTGCCAAAAAATGTCCTTTTTCATTTTTTCTGTATTCTTCAAAAACTGACGACGTGGCCATATCTCTTGAGTCTTCTCGCCGATTTGCCTTCCCAAACAAAGGTGGATGGTCGTTCAATATGACAGTTTTCCAAATGTGATAATAGGATGCATAACGAATTCTGCTGGGTGGCATTTTTTGATTATTGGAACCATAAGGAGGATCAAAATATGCAAAATCAAATTGATTTTCGGCTATGGTTTGAAAAATATCCTGACGCAGGACACTGTTTGCAGAGCTTGTAGGAAAGCGGGCAGGAAGTGTCAATTTCAAATCGTGATAGGAGCGTGGCGACCATTCTGAGAGATAGGAAACATAATGTCCCAACGTATTGTCCACTTTATCCAGTGCAAGAATCAGACTGGTCAGCAATACGCATTTATCTTCCCAAATGAGTTTCATCCGGTCAATTTCTTCACGAATGGCGTCCAGTTTTTGTGTGTTTTTTGTCTGAAATGGTCGCTTGGCGCTTGCTTCTTCGCTGCCATAATTTAGTGTGAACCAACCATCAAATCCGTTCAGGTTATTAAGATAATCGATGATTTCCTGATAATATTGGTCGGATGCTTGCGAAGTAAGGTAGCAGGTAGCGAAAACTTCCGACCACACGGAAATGTCGTTGGATGTAGTGGCGTAACCTTTTTGAGCAAAAGCCTGCGATACGCGCGTTGTTCCGCTAAAGCCATCCAAAACCCGATTTACTCCCTTCAGTTCGGAAAGAATTTGAAGAATGCAGGGAATAAGTTTTAATTTAGAACCGGCATATTTAATTCCTTCTGTTTTAATGTTTTCCATTGTCAACGAGTCATAGATTGTGCCAATGAAATTGAGCCAAACTAAAACAATTCGTCCAATAAATGTACTGTGCTTTGACCCTGTTTCATAGTGATATGTTCGATAAAAAATTTATGAACTTTTCTTCCTTATATTGTCAAACTTCTCTCCCTATTTTTTTTACGAAATTTCATTGGAGACATTGCATTACAATCCCTACACTTAATACTCCAAACTCCTGACTTTTAACTTCGAAACTCTTTCCTAAATACTATTATTCTGTTACCAATTCTTCTTCAACTTTATCTTCTTCAATGACGAGATTTTCTATGATAAAATTCTGACGTTCGCCGGTATTTTTTCCCATGTAAAATTCGAGTAATTCTGAAACTGCATCCTCTTTGCGCAATGAAACTTGTTCCAAGCGTATGTCTTTTCCGATAAAATTTTTAAATTCATCGGGAGAGATTTCGCCCAAGCCTTTAAAACGCGTAATTTCGGCAGTAGTGCCCAATCGTTTAACAGCTGCTTTTTTTTCTTCTTCGGAATAACAGTAAATTTTTTCTTTTTTGTTACGAACCCTGAAAAGCGGTGTTTGCAAAATATACACATGTCCTTTTTTTATCAGTTCGGGGAAAAATTGGAGAAAAAAAGTAATAAGCAGCAAACGGATATGCATGCCATCAACATCAGCATCGGTAGCAACAATGATTTTGTTGTAGCGGAGACCTTCGATGCCGTCTTCGATGTTGAGGGCTGCCTGCAACAGGTTGAATTCCTCATTTTCGTACACCACTTTCTTTGTCAAACCGAAGCTGTTCAGTGGTTTACCACGTAAACTGAAAACAGCCTGAGTATTGACATCGCGACTTTTTGTGATAGAACCACTGGCTGAATCGCCTTCGGTAATGAAAATAGACGATTCTTCAGCGCCGGGTTTCGCTTCGTTGTAATGAATGCGACAGTCGCGGAGTTTTTTATTATGCAGGCTTACTTTTTTAGAACGTTCGCGCGCCAATTTTGTAACACCAGCTATGGCTTTTCTTTCCTTTTCCGAATCCTGAATTTTTTGGAGCAGAATTTCGGCTGTTTCAAGATTGCGATGGAGGTAATTGTCCAGTTCGGTTTTAATAAAATCAGAAATAAATTTATTGACAGAGATTCCTCCCGGTGCAATGTCGCGGGAACCGAGCTTTGTTTTGGTTTGCGATTCAAAAACAGGTTCTTCAACATTGACGGCGATAGCAGCAACTATCCCATTGCGAATATCGGTATACTCCATGTTTTTGGAATAAAATTCCTTAATGGTTTTTGCTACAGCTTCGCGAAAAGCACTTTGATGGGTTCCGCCTTGTGTGGTGTGCTGTCCGTTAACAAACGAATAATATTCTTCTCCGTACTGGTCGCAATGGGTAAAGGCAACTTCAATATCTTCTCCTTTCAGATGAATGATAGGATAAAGAGCCGGCACAGTCATATTTTCATTCAATAAATCGGTTAATCCATTTCGGGAAGTAATTTTTTTGCCGTTGTATACAATGGTAAGTCCCGTATTAAGATAAACATAATTTCGGAGCATGGTTTCCACTACTTCGTCGCGGTATTCGTATCCGTCGAACATTTCGTGATCGGGAGTGAAAGTGATCAGCGTTCCGCGTTCGGCATCCGATTCAATGATACCGCTATCGAAAGTAAGTTTGCCTTTTTCAAATACTGCTTTTCTGCTTTGTCCTTCTCTGAAACTTTGTGCCATGAATTTTTCAGACAGGGCATTTACCGCTTTTGTCCCAACGCCATTTAATCCAACCGATTTTTTAAAGGCTTTGGAATCGTATTTTCCACCGGTGTTCATTATCGAAACGGCTTCTATCATTTTTCCCAACGGAATACCACGACCGAAGTCGCGTACCTGTACCACATCGTTTTCGATTAGAACTTCGATTGTTTTTCCCGCTCCCATGCGGAATTCATCAATGCAGTTGTCCATAACTTCCTTTAGCAGGACGTAAATTCCATCGTCGGCATGTGAGCCGTCTCCGAGTTTTCCAATGTACATGCCAGGGCGGCGACGGATATGTTCCAGTCCTTCCAGCGTAATAATATTGCTGTCACCATATTCTGTCAACACTTCTTTTTCAACAGTTTCTTCCATATTTCGATTGAATAGATTTTAAAATAATTTATGAACCAATGTACAAATCTAACCATTTTTTGTTTTATCGTGCGAGCCATTTTTCAGGATTCAACAAATTCTTGTTTTTCCATATTTGAAAGTAAAGCTCGGTTTTGTTGTCTTTTTCGCTATCGGTAAAGATTTTTCCCACTGCTTGTTTGGTCGAAACCTTTTCGCCGATTCTTACGTAAATGTCCGTTAAGTTGGCATAAACAGTACGATATTCGCCATGTTGAATGATAACGGCATTGTTGCTGCCGGGCACCGAAAACCGTTGTGTAACTACGCCATCAAAAACTGCTCTTGCCGTGCTGTTGGCAGGCGTTTGAATGTAAATTCCCTTGTTGTTGGTTGTAACATGTTTTAATATGGGGTGAGGTTGAACGCCATAATGTCCACTGATAAAACCGTTGCTAACAGGCCATGGCAAGCGACCGGCATTTTTCTCGAAATTGCCCGACAGTAAAGCTTCTTCTTTTGTAAGGGTCGTTATTTTTGATGTTGTTGACTTGGATGATTTTCCGCCACTCCTGCTACGCTCTTCAGCAGCCTTTTTTTGTTCAGCTTTTCGAATTTCTTCGGCAATAAGATATTCTATTCTTTTGTTCAGTTCGTTTGCTTTCTTTTGTTGAGCGTTGAGTTCCTTACGCAGATTTTTTTCCTTTTTTTGAAGATCGGTAAGCACAATTTTTTCCTTTTTTTGCTCTTGCGAAAGTTTATTTGTTTCTACTTCCTTTTGTTTTACCACTTCGGTGAGCTTATTCTTGTGCCGCGATATACTGTCGTTTTTTTGTTCGATTTGAGCCTTCACTTTTTCAATTTCTCTAACTTGTTGCTTTCGGTAGTCGCTGTATTCTTTCAGGTAGCGAAGGCGTCTTACCGACTGGTCGAAAGTTTCGGCCGAAAGAACAAACATGATTTTTGAATAAATACTTCGATTGATGTATGCTTCCTGTACCAGTTTGGCGTAATCTTTTTTTAAGTTTTCCAAACGTCTTTCTAACTGTTTCACTTCCTGACTCAGAGACTGCATTTCCACGTCCAACTGTGAAATTTCCGTACTCATTGTTTTTATCAGATGCTTCCGTTCGCCAATATTTTTATTGATAAGGGTGAGTTTGTTTAACGAACTTTTCTGCGATTTTTTTGTTTCGTTCAGCATTTTGCTGGTCGCTTCGAGTTTTTGCAGTGTTTGTTTACGTTCTTCTTCCAATTGTTTGACGTTCTGCGCCGAGAGTAGTTGTATCCCTGAGCAGGCAAAGACAAATATTAAGAAAAATTGAATCAGATAAGTACGAAACATTTTGCGAAATTTTATAATGAATAGAATATCAAATTATTAAATTGCATTTTTATTTTTTGAACAATTGGTCAAATGATCCTTTTTTGAAACGTCTGATATCTGTTGTAGAAAATTGAACCGGTTGGTTAAATTTTATTTTCTCAATAGTTACAATGGAAGTATTTTGACTTTTCAATCCTTTGGAAACAATGGAAACTTTTCGGGGAAAAATGACGCCATCTACCACATCGAAGTTATCGTAGTCAAATTCAAACTCAAAATTATGGAGTTTGTCTTTCAACAAAACTTTTTTAATTTTAAAATCGGGCAATATTTCCATTTGCTGTTTCAGCAGTTCATTTTCAAACCCGAAATTGATTACTTCGGTAGTTACCGATAGGAGCTGACAACTTTTTTCTGTTTGTGCCGAAAGGCAAAAATATCGGTCAGTAAGCATGGCCTGCAAGTCGAAAAAGTTGACCGGAAATCCCAGATGATTGGCAATAAATAGATAATCGGCCGTGTAATAAGTTTGATTGATTTTGTCGTAAAGAGTAATTTTATCGGGAGTCAACTCGACTTTGAAAAGCTCCATGCCAAAAAACGGCTGAATGGAAATGTTAATTGCCGAGTCTTTTTTCATTGTCATTGAAGAAGTTACATTAAATTCCCGATCATTCATTTTCAGGTAAATACTCATTTTTTTGATTTCGGCAGTTTGAATATTGTCCAATGTTTTCAGCTGTTCGATAACTTTTTCGGTGGTCAACTTTTGTGGAAAATAGGTAGGCTGCTCCATCATTTTTTTTGTTTTACAGGAACTGAGCAGTATCAATATCATTAGGAAAATACTAAGACGTTTTTTCATAGACTTGTAACTTTTGGAAGAAAATTTTTTGCAAATTTCGTTATTTGTTTTGACGATCGAAACCCTTGTTTTCAATTTTTTGTTTCAATTCTTCTGTTTTATTTCCGAGTTCGTAAGATTTTTTCCACATTTCCAGCGCTTTTTCGTCATTGCCTCCATACATCCAGAGTATATCGCCGTAGTGCTCGTAAATTACGCCGTTGTCCTGTTCATCTTTCAGGTTGTCAATAGCCCGTTCGATGTAAAATTTTGCCAGCGAATAATTCCCTTGTTGGTACAAAATCCATGCATAAGTATCGAGAAATGTGGCATTGTTGGGTTCTTTTTCCACTGTTTTGGCGCTCATTCTTTCAGCTTTTTTCAAATCCCTTTTTTCCAGCGAAAGATAATACGCATAATTATTCATTACGTAAACATTTTCAGGATTGGCTTTCAGCGATTCTTCGTAAGCAATAAAGGCAGAATCCTTTTGGCCAATTTTGGAATAAATGTCTCCCAATTGTGCATACACATCGCTTTTCAGTGCTTTTTGTTCGTCCTTGATATACAACAAAGCTTTTTGTGTACTTTGCAGCGAAGCCTGAATGTTGTTCAATTGATACAATGCAATTCCCTGATAAAAGTACAACATGGGTTCTTCAGGCAAAACTTCAATGGCGCGTTGAGTAGTAGCATAAACTTTTTCAAAATTCTTTTCGCTCCAATATATTTGTATAAGTTTTATCCATGTTTGCTGATTTTTTGGATTGATATTCAACATGGTTTCCAGTTCAGATATGGCTTCCGGAATTTGTTTTCGGTATTCTAAGAACAAAGCATAGTAACCATGAACCTGTTCTTCCAAGGGATATCTGTCCACCAGAAGTTTGAAAAGTGCTTCTGTTTCGTCGAGTTTTTCGTTGTCTTTTATCAGGTTGTCAATGTATTGTCCCAGAATTTCTATTTTGGTGTCCACGTCCAACTGCTCGTTTTTTAAAGCACTGACAATGGCCTCCATGGCTTTTTCAGGCTGATTGACTTTCTTGTAATATTCCGAAAGAGAAACATAGACGAAAGGATTCTGTGGCTCTTCCTTCAATATCTGTTCATAAATAGCAAAAGCTTGCTCAGGATTGTTTTGTTGAAGGTAAATATCACCCCGCAAAACCTTGTAGCGATTTTCTGTAGGATATTTTTCAATCAGACGGTCAATTTCGGCTATTGCTTTTTTTATCTTATTCTGCTGAGCATAAAGTCCGAATTTAGCAAAAGAAATATTTTCTTCGATGCCGGTCAGGTTTTCGAGTTGGTTGTAGGCATCAATGGCTTTGTCAATGTTGCCGGCAGCTTTGTATAATTGGGCAAGTGTAGAATAAATTTCTTCTTTTTGAGGATAAATCTTTTGTACAGCATTGGCCAAAGCGATGGCTTCTTCCCAATTTTTCTGCTGTGAATAGATGTTGAGCAATGTCATGCTATACCACCAATTCGTCGGTTGCAGTTCAACTGCCTTTTTCAATGCTTTCATGGCCGGTTCAATTAGCCCGGCATTAACATAGAGCACCCCCAGTTGCGATTGTACTTCCGCATCCAGTGAATCAATCTGTCGGCAAAAGAGAAAAGTTTCCATTGCCTCGTCGAGTTGCAGATTATTTTTTAGCCGGAGGGCTTCGTAAAAATAGTAATCAAATTGACTTTGCTGTTCGGGTGTCAGTCTACTTGCCTGAATATTATGCTGCTGTGTAACTGTTTTCCTTGTAGAAGAACAGGAAATTGCCATAAAACAGAGAAAAATCAATACCGGAAAGAAAAATATTTTTTTTTGCATGAAAAAATGTTTTTGCATGTTTTCTTTTGGATAATAATTGGATCAGTTCAAATTTCTACATTTTCTTTTTTTAAAATTTATCGCCCAGTGTGCCCAAAGCCGCCATTTCCTCGATCAGTCTCGTTGAGGGTTTCCACTTCCACCCATTCGGCATGTTCATGCGAAGCAATTACCATTTGACATATTCGCTCGCCATCGTTTATCACAAAGTCCTCATTGGAAAGATTGATCAGAATGATACAGATTTCGCCGCGGTAGTCGGCATCAATAGTGCCGGGAGAATTGAGCACCGTAACGCCGTGCTTAATCGCCAGTCCGCTGCGAGGGCGTATTTGTGCTTCATATCCTTCGGGTAACTCGATAAAAAGTCCCGTCGGAATCAGTTTTCTTTCCAAAGGTTTTAAAACTACCGGCTCGTCGATGTTGGCACGTAAATCCATTCCAGCAGAAAGCAAGGTGGCGTACTTTGGCAGTGGATGTTTCGAAAGGTTGACAATTTTTATTTTCATCTAAAATTGTTTTTTGTTCAGTTCAACTGAATCCGTATTTTGTAAAAAAGTTGGCAAAAAAATATTTAGGCTTCGAACCTATGTATTCGGTCGGTTCACCCATTATTTGTGTTTATTTCGGAATTTTTTTATTCTTCCATAAAATTTTTCTTTTTGCTTACCAATGGGCTTATCACCAAGTGTTCTTAAATTTCGCTTTGTTAAAAAAATATCCGACCCCACTTATTTTTTTAAAAATCCGTATTCGTAAACTTTTGGTTCTATTTTTTTGGCAAGTTGTGTTAATGCATCTCTTAAGTTGCCAATCAGGTTCATATAGGTTTCGTCCTCGCTTCTGTTGTTCATTTTACCTTTTTCGTTTCTGCCTTGAAAATGCTCTTTTATATCGTAAAGTGATGCATTTACATTACAGTTTGGTTGCCGGTGATAATACTTCCAAAGTTCGCGACCGGCATCAAAAACAGCAGTTGCTTTCTCCGAAAATTTTAAAGGTGCTCGATTATAAGAAACTTCCGGTTCAAATAAAATTGATAGAGTGAAAGGAGATTTATGGGGCGGTTTTGGCTTTCCTTTTATAAAATCCGTCATAAAATGACTCTCGAATTTTTCTTGGGCATTCACTTCCTGTTCGGTAAAAGGAATCCAATGATTGATACCCTCTTTGGAAGTTATTCGATTTTGTGAGTGGAAAAGGGTGAATGCAAGGCAGTCGTTTTGAAATTCGGTATCGGTTTCCCAACCGTCGTTGGGATAAAGAAATTGGTCGCGGTCGTTGAGCCAGGTTGGTTCAATACAATGACGAACAGAAAAATAAATAGCACCAGAAATTAAACTTTTCTCATTAAAACAATAATAGTTAACATGTCTGGTGCCAATATAATTTGTTATACATAGAAATTTATTGTTTTGGAAATCAGGAGCAGGATTTTCCATGTATCCAACCCCTTTGATGTTTTTATTATCAAATATTTTTATCCATTTATTGATACTTTCGGGTAAGTTTCCATATAATTTTTTCTCCCCTATAAATTCACCTTCAAAATTGTAAACATCGGCTGTAATTTGCTCAAATTTCTCTATTGTTTCAGTATTCCATATAAAAAATCCAATTGGAAATTCACCCTGAACATTGTCAAAAGTATTTGCAGGAACCAAAAAAATTTTTTCGAGCTTTGCTCGAAAGATTTCTCGGAAATCCCGGAAGTTGGTAGATTGCAAATTTTTCAACTTTGAAAAATTTGCAATCTTACAGGTAGGGATTTCGCAATATATTCTTATCAAAAATTGAGCAAATAGTTCGTTGCTTGCTTTCCCTATTTTGGATTTGTATTTTAAATAGGTTTTGTTATCTGTTGAAGTTTTTGCCTTATTTTCTCCAGTCCCGGTAACAGTTTTTGCAGAAGTAGCTTCCGCATAAGGAGGATTGATATACACCACCAACTTTTTCCGTTTTTCGGGATCGTTTATAATGTTCTGCAAAGGTAGTGGCAGTTTCGAAAAATCGTCGTTGAGAAAATCGAACTGAAAAACGTGTTCGTGAAGCAGGTTAGCTCCGTTGTTGATACGGTCGTGCATCACTTCCACGTCCTGTTGGTCAAGGGTCGATGCCCAAATGTTGTATTTGTTGGTAAGTCCGGCAAGGAGATTGCCGGTGCCAGCTGCACAATCCCATACATAGTATTCGTCCTGCCAATCTTCGCCCAAAACATCTGTAAGGTATTTTTGCGATAGTTCCACCCAAATTTGAGGAGTAAAGAAACTGCCTTTGCGTTCCCTTACGTCTTGCGGGACCAGCAAGTCGCGTCGTTCCACAATGTAATCCCAATATTCTTCTTTAGGCGGTCGTTCATATTTGTTCCAAAATCGGGTGTGTGCTTTTTGTCCGTCGTTAAAGTCGGCCTGCTTTCTGCTGAACATGCCGGATTCGTCAATTTTTCGGTCCAGTTCGTAGTGGTCATGCCGGAGCAGAACAAAAAGTTTTTCTTTCAGTGTTTCGTTATCATTCGAGAGCAAATCGGCGAGATAGAAATCTCCATCGATAATTCCGCTTTTTTTGGCGGCATCCCAATTCACGGCAATCGTAGGTTTTACTTCCTGAAGCCATTTGTTGTAAATGACCATGAAATTGTTCTTGTCGATTTTTATTTTGGTAAAACCAAAATGTCCGGGAATGAAATTTTCTTTGATAAATTTTTTGAGGTCATTGTCGTCTTTTTCAAAATAAAAAAGAAGCAAATTCTGATCAATAATATTTTTTACTTTTTCATAAATCAACTGAAATTCCTTGGTACTGTAATCGGAAGGTGTAACATTCCAGTTGAAATCGTTCTGATAAAAGACATCATGAATTTCGTTATAGGGGATAAAGGCAATTTTTTCGCCGTCGAAAGCACCCAGCATGGGCGGCGGCAAATATTTGTCGAAAGTACGGGCTTTTCCAATGGTAAGAACCAGTTGAACGACAGATTTATAAATATCGGAAGAGTTTTTCTTGGCTTCCGCCCAAAGCAACGATTCCTGTTCGGTAGCTTCTTTTGAAGCTTTGTGCATCGATACACAAAAATCCACATTTCCTATGATTTTTGAGCAATCGTACAACCAGAAATAATCTTGTGCTACTTTGTTTTTCAGTTCCTCTTCTCGAATGTTTCGATATTTCATTTTTATCCCTTTTGCTGTGCTTTAGTATGACTATTTTCGCCGGATGATGCAATATAGAAAAAATTAATCAATTGAAATTACGTGTTTTATAAAGTAAAAAATATTCATTTTTTGCTCACTTCTTCAAACAAGTTTTCATACAAAGTTACGATTTTTCTTCAAATAGAATGTTGTTCGATATGGAAATAAGTGCATTTTAGGTTTCAATTTTAATTCCTTGAGATAAAAGCCTGATTCAATTGAAATTGAAATAAATTTTTTACAAAATGAACAAAAAACACAGTATATTGTTTTAAAAAGTTGAGATTTTCAAGATTCGAGTTTACATTTAGTGTTAAAATTGACAAAAAATCTTTTTTGTAATTAATTAAAGAAATTTTTCTTTAATTCCTTTGGTGTAAAAAAAAATAGTTGTAATTTTGCGACGTGAAAAACAAGGCTTTTCAGAAAAAAGATAAAAACAAACATAAAAATTAATTTTAAAAAATGGCAAATTTAGATTTAAGTAAGTACGGTATTACCGGACAGTACGAAATTGTACACAATCCTACTTATGAACAGCTGTTCAGAGCAGAAACCGACCCAAAAAATGAAGGTTTTGAACGTGGTGTTGCTACCACAACCGGTGCAGTAGCTGTTGATACCGGTATTTTTACCGGACGTTCACCCAAAGATAAATATTTTGTAAAAGACGAGATCACCGAAAAAACTATGTGGTGGGATGGAGTTATCAATCGACCCATCAACACAGATGTTTGGGATTATTGCAGAGGCTTGGTAACCGACAGACTGGGATCAGTGAAGAAACTTTACGTAGTAGATTGCTTCTGCGGCACCAATCCAGATACGCGTATGAAAGTGCGTTTTGTTATGGAAGTAGCATGGCAGGCTCATTTTGTAACCAATATGTTTATCCGTCCATCTCATTATGAACTGGCAAATTTTGGTGAACCCGATTTTGTAGTGCTCAATGGCTCAAAGGTTACCAACCCGAAATGGAAAGAGCAGGGATTGAATTCGGAAGTTTTTGTACTTTTCAATCTTTCTCAACGTATGGCTGTTATCGGTGGAACCTGGTACGGTGGTGAAATGAAAAAAGGAATTTTCTCGCTGATGAATTTCTATCTGCCGCAGAAAGGCATTGCTTCCATGCACTGCTCTGCCAATGTAGGCGAAGACGGAGACGTGGCCATTTTCTTTGGTTTGTCCGGAACGGGAAAAACAACACTTTCTGCCGATCCGAAACGTTATTTGATTGGGGACGATGAACACGGCTGGGATGATCACGGCGTATTCAATTACGAAGGTGGATGTTATGCGAAAGTTATTGACTTGAGCGAAGAAAATGAACCGGATATTTGGCGTGCCATTCGTCGTGATGCTTTACTGGAAAATGTAACCGTTTTGCCAGATGGTACACCCGACTTTTCTAAAGCCGCTTCTAAAACTGAAAATACGCGTGTTTCCTATCCTATTTATTATATCAATAAAATTGTTCTTCCTTCAAAAGCCGGCCACGCAAGTAAAATTATCTATTTGTCGGCAGATGCTTATGGTGTTTTGCCTCCGGTTTCTATTCTGGATGAAAAATCGGCACAATATCACTTCCTTTGCGGTTATACTTCAAAACTGGCCGGAACCGAACGCGGTATCACCGAACCCGTTCCTTCTTTCTCACCGGCATTTGGAGAAGCATTTTTAACTTTGCATCCTACCGCTTATGCCAAAGTGTTGGCCGATAAAATGAAGAAACACAATGCAAAAGCTTATTTGGTAAATACCGGTTGGAACGGAACAGGAAAACGTATTTCCATTAAGGATACAAGAGCTATTATCGATGCCATTATTGACGGTTCAATCGAAAAAGCCGAAAAAGTTCATATTCCCATTATGAATCTGACTATACCGAAATCACTCAATAATGTGAACCCGGATATTCTTGATCCGCGCGATACCTATGCTGATCGTGCAGAATGGGAAAAGAAAGCAAAATCATTGGCTGCAAAATATATCAAGAACTTTGAACAGTATCTTGACAATGAAAATGCCAAAGAACTCTTAGCATCAGGTCCTCAACTTTAAAAAGTTCGATATCTGAAATTAAAAAAGGGAGCTGTTCATTTTTTTGAGCAGTTCCCTTTTTTAAAATTGTTTTTTCAGTGATTGGTCGATAATTCAAATATTCACCAAACAAAATTTCTTTCTAAGAAGTTGAAATCTACTGAATTGGAGAATAGGGATTTTTAATATAAAGGCTTGAAACCGATTATTTCGCGAACATCACGGATGGTTTTGCGTGCGTTTTCCTGTGCTTTTTCTTTCCCCATGCGGGCTACATTCGACAGGTATTCTTTATTTTCCAGAAGTTCTTTAATCTTGTCGCGAAATGGAGCAGTAAAAGCAATCATATCTTCGGCCAACTGTTTTTTCATTTCGCCGTATTTAATTTGGCAAGTATCATACTGCTCTTCAAAATAAGCCAATGTTTCAGCATTGGATACGGCTTTCATCAGTTGAAAAAGATTTTCGATGGCTTGCGATTTTTCCTGGTGAGGTTGTGTTGGACCGGCATCAGTTACAGCTTTCATCACTTTTTTTCGAATGGCCTCCGGCTCGTCCGATAAGAAAATAGCATTTCCTTCGCCTTCCGATTTTCCCATTTTTCCCGTTCCATTGAGTCCCGGAATTTTGATTAGTTCGTTTCCGAAATTAAAAGCTTGCGGTTCGGGGAAATAATCTACATTGTACATCCTGTTGAATCGATTGGCAAAAGTTCGCGTCATTTCGAGATGCTGTTCCTGATCTTTTCCCACCGGAACCTTATTGGCACGATGCAGCAAAATATCGGCAGCCATTAATGTCGGATAAGTCAACAGACCGGCATTTACGTTATGGGGCTGCTGACGGACTTTATCTTTGAAAGAAGTACAGCGTTCCAATTCTCCGACGTAAGCATTCATATTTAAAAAGAGATACAGTTCCGTTACTTCCGGCACATCACTCTGTATATAAATGACAGCTTTTTCGGGGTCAAGGCCGGCAGCCAGATATTCCGCCAAAATTTCCCGCACGTTTCCCGTTAAATTGTGGGGTGTGGGATGCGTAGTTAATGAATGATAATCGGCTATAAAAAAATAGCAGTTGTATTCGTTTTGCATTTGGACAAAATTTTTCAAAGCTCCAAAATAGTTTCCCAAATGCAGATTCCCGGTAGGACGTATGCCGCTAAGTACTGTTTCCATCAAAAAAAAATTAATTTCGGTATTTTAAATTGATTGCAAAATTAATCATTTTAGGAGAAATAACCAGCATAACAAATTAAAGTAGGAGGAATTTGAGTTGATAATGCACTGATGAGTTTGTCCTAAAAACGGTGAGAATAGAAATTTTTCTGTGTAATTGATTATTTTTGCAGAAAATTTTCTTAAAAAAGGAGACACAATATGGAGAAAAAAGTAATATTATTGACCGGCGCAAGCAGCGGCATAGGTTTATCGGCAGCCATTCAGTTGATGAATAAGGGTTTCAGGGTTTATGCTGCATCCCGTCGAGGCACTGAGAACCGAACATCCAGTAATGGTGGAGAAATAATTTCCACGAAAATGGATGTGAATAGTGAGGAAGAAATTAAAAAAGTGCTGGACGAGATTTTGGCACAAAACGGGCATTTGGATGCTGTGATTTCCAATGCAGGAAATGGCATAGCCGGCTCCATTGAAGACACGTCGGTTGAAGAAGCAAAGTACCAGTTTGAAACGAATTTTTTTGGAGCTGTAAGAGTTATGCAAGCTTGTTTGCCCATTTTCAGAAAACAGGGTTATGGAAAAATTATTGCTACGTCTTCCGTTGCAGCTATTGTTCCTATTCCTTTTCAGGCCTTTTATTCCGCTTCCAAAGCTGCTTTACTTATTTTTATGCAGGCACTTGCCATGGAAACTAAATCTTTCGGTATTCAGTGCAGCAGCATTCTTCCGGGCGATACCAAAACCAATTTCACGTCGGCAAGAAAATATACTGTAGCTTCTCAATCTCCCGAATCGGTTTACCATGAAAAGATGAAAAAAGCTGTCGGAAAAATGGAAAAGGATGAACAAAACGGCATGGCGGTGGATGCTGTTGCAAAAGCCATCGTAAAGCAAATTGAACACAAAAACATGAAAGCAATTGTGGTGCCGGGATTTCAATATCAGGTAATTTGTTGGCTTTTCAACCGGTTGCCCGTCAAATTCAGGCTCAAAGTGGTAAGTATGCTCTATTAGTTTTTGGAGATTTTTCTGAAACGCTGCGAGGGTTTTTATCTCACCAAAAAAAGCTGTTTTTTTTCGTTTTCCTTTATTTGATTGTTGTCGAGCATGAAGCGGATAACTTGCAATACTTTTTTTTCTTTAAATGGAATTTTCTGAACTGTCAGATGGAGAGGAAGATTTTCGTTTGAAAGAATTTGAACAATCGTGGAACGGATATTTTCAAATTCGGCAGTAGTAATTTCCGTTTCTTTCTTCTTTTGACACACGTCGCATTTGCCACAAGGATGGCTGTTTTTTTCGCCAAAGTAAGAGAGTAGCATTTGACTTCTGCAAATATTTTCTTCCTGAGCATAGTTCAGAACGCTTTGCACGCGAGAAACAAATCTATCGCGTCGATCTTCGTAAGCTTCGCGACTTAAATAAAGGTTTTTGCTATCCACTCTTTCTTGGGTAAAGGTAAGGAATGCTGTTTTTTTTCTTGGTATATATCGGATAATTTTTTCCTTTGACAGTTCTATCAGACTTTGATAAACCTTCTGATTGTTCCACTGAAGTCGCTGAGCAATTACTTCTTCATGAATGAAAGCCGGTTCGGTGAAAAGTCCCGTGTAGGAACGCAAAAGTACATGGATAAGCTTTTCTTCTTCAGGAGTTTGTTTTAATTGGTACAACTCTTCTTTCTTAACCGTGAAAAGTACTTGCGAAGTGCTTTCTTCTTCATCCGTAAAATCGATATAGCCAGCTTGCTGAAGTATTTTCAGGCTGCTGAAAGTCGTTAATACAGGTAAGTGAAATTTGGAGCTTAAATCCACCAAATCGAAAGGAAAAGTATTATCCAATCCTGAACCAACGCCAATTTGATAATAATTGCCCAACGATTCGTACACTTTGCGAATCATCTCTTTCGGAGGGAAAGTATCTGAAATACGTTTTTTTATTTTTGCGGCATCGCTGTTGTTATAAAGCAAAACGGCAAAAGCTTTTTTCTCGTCGCGGCCAGCTCTTCCTGCTTCCTGAAAGTAGGCTTCCAACGAATCGGGTAAATCCAAATGGATTACCGACCGTACATCGGCTTTGTCGATTCCCATGCCAAATGCGTTGGTGGAAACAATGACACGGGTTTTACCGTTTTTCCAGCGCGATTGAATTTCATCTTTTTTGACGTTGTTGAGACCCGCATGATAATGTTCGGCTACAATTCCGTTTTTCACAAGAAATTCGGCTGTTTCCTTTGTTTTTTTTCTGTTTCGGACATAAACCACCGAAGTGCCCGGCACACTGTTGAGAATTTTTAATAAATATTGATTTTTATCTTCAGTATATCTGACAACATAAGCCAAGTTGGAACGATAAAAACTTTTTTTGAAAACGTTGGATACAGGAAAATGCAATTGTTTCTGTATGTCTTCTGCCACTTCGGGTGTGGCGGTGGCCGTCAGAGCAAGTATGGGTGTATTGGGTAAAAACGCTCTGATTTCGGCAATTTTAAGGTAAGAAGGTCGAAAATCATAGCCCCATTGAGAAATGCAGTGCGATTCGTCTACAGCAATAAGACAAACTTTTGCCTGTTTTATTTTTTCTATAAAAATTCGTGTTGCAAGTCTTTCGGGAGACGCATAAAGAAATTTGTATGCTCCCAGAGAAGCATTTTCGAGCGTCATCAAAATTTCGTCGTAAGACATGCCTGAGAAAATCGCAGCTGCAGCGATTCCTCTTTTTTTCAGATTTTCTACCTGATCTTTCATCAATGCTATCAGAGGGGTAACCACCAGACAAACTCCTTCCATTGCCAAGGCGGGTACCTGAAAAGTCAGCGATTTTCCTCCGCCGGTAGGCATAAGTCCCAATGTGTCGTTTCCTGAAGCTATGCTCTGAATAATTTCATCCTGTAACGGCCGAAATGAAGAATAACCCCAATATTGCTTGAGTATGTCAAGATATTTCTGCATAAGTAATGCTGTAACTTTATTACAAAAATAATGATTTTTAGGGAAAGTTAGGTTTTTGACATGCAAATCAGGAAACAAAAACAAGAAAAATATATCAACTAAAAATTGATTTTTTTCTCATCAAATGAAGTGAACATTCTGTTTCTTTCCATTGCTATTCTGTCTTCGTTTTATAAATTTTAAAAATAATCATCTGAAAATTTGGCTGATACCTTTCAAATTTTGTTACTTTGCAGGCAATTTTAAAAGACCGCTTATTAAAATTAAAGTTGTAGTATGCCAAAAAACCTTGTTATTGTAGAATCTCCGGCCAAAGCCAAAACTATTGAAAAATTTCTGGGAAAAGAATACCATGTCGTTTCGAGTTACGGACACATTCGTGATTTGTCCGAAAAAGGCATCGGTATTGATTTTGAACACAATTATCAGCCTAAATACAAAGTTTTACCCGACAAGAAAAAGCTGGTTTCAGAATTGAAGAAAGCCACCGAACAGGCCGAGTTGGTTTGGCTGGCATCTGATGAAGACCGCGAAGGAGAAGCCATTGCCTGGCACTTGTCCGAAGAGTTGAAACTTCCAAAAGAAAAAACACGCAGAATTGTTTTTCATGAAATAACGAAAGATGCCATAGTTCATGCCATAGAACATCCCCGTGATTTGGATTTGAATCTGGTTGATGCCCAGCAGGCGCGTCGTGTACTCGACCGGATTGTGGGTTTTGAACTTTCTCCGCTATTATGGAAAAAAATTCGTCCTTCTCTTTCGGCAGGGCGTGTTCAGTCGGTAGCGGTTCGCCTGATAGTTGAACGAGAAAGAGAAATCAATCAATTTGTTCCCGAATCATCCTATCGTATAACGGCAATTTTCAGTACAACGGACAAAGACGGTAAACCCGTAGAATTGAAAGCAGAACTGCAGCAGCGTTTTTCCACCAAAGAAGAAGCATTCAACTTCTTGAATCAATGCAAAGAAACAGTCTTTCGGGTGGAAAACATTACGACCAAACCGGCTAAAAGATCCCCGGCTCCTCCTTTTACCACTTCTACTCTTCAGCAGGAAGCTGCACGGAAACTCGGTTTCTCGGTTTCTCAAACCATGCTGATAGCTCAGCACCTTTATGAATCGGGGAAAATTACTTATATGCGTACTGATTCGGTGAATCTGTCGGATTTTGCTTTAAAAGCTGCTGAAGAGGAAATTAACAGCATGTTGGGGAAAAAATACTGGAAACTGCGACATTTTGTTACAAAGACCAAAGGTGCACAAGAAGCTCACGAGGCCATTCGTCCCACCTACATGAATGTTCACGATATTGAAGGTTCAGATCAGGAAAAGCGATTGTATGACTTGATATGGAAACGTACTTTGGCTTCGCAAATGGCAGATGCGGAATTTGAAAAAACTACCATTCAAATTGGAATGGAAAATCTTCCCTATCAGTTTGTTGCTTCGGGCGAAGTGATTTTGTTTGATGGGTTTCTCCATTTGTATAGTGAATCGACAGATGACGAGTCAGATTCAGAAAAATTGGAAATTTTACCGGTGGTGAATGTGGGAGAAAAGTTGTTGCCAAAGGAAATTGTCGCTCAGGAACGCTTTACCCAACGTCCTCCGCGATATACAGAAGCCAGCTTGGTGCGAAAACTCGAAGAATTGGGCATCGGACGGCCTTCGACGTATGCTCCAACCATTTCTACCATTCAAAACCGAAAATATATCGAAAAAGGCAATCGTCCCGGCGAAAAGCGAACCTACAACATACTGAAGCTCATTAACGGAAAAATTTCCGACCAGTCAGCCACGGAAATAACCGGCGCCGAGAAAGCAAAACTTTTTCCGACAGATATTGGCATTGTTGTCAACGATTTTTTAATCGAATATTTTCCCGGCATTCTGAGTTACAACTTTACGGCCAATGTAGAAAAGGAATTTGATGAAGTGGCGACAGGGAAAGTTGGTTGGACGCAAGTGATCGACAAGTTTTACAAAAAATTTCATCCCACGGTTGAAAAAACCTTAACTTCATCCGAGCGAAAAGTCGGCGGCCGAACATTGGGAACTGATCCCAAAACAGGAAAGCCGGTAACGGCGAAAATTGGAAGATACGGGCCGTACGTACAGATTGGAACAGCTGAAGACACTGAAAATCCTGTTTTTGCTTCGCTGCGTCCGGGTCAATCCATCGACAACATTACACTTGAGGAAGCACTCGATTTGTTTAAACTTCCGCGTGAAGTTGGAGAATTTGAAGGAAAAATGCTGACTGTGGCCATTGGGCGTTTTGGCCCTTATATCCGACAGGGAAATTCGTTCTATTCTATACCGAAAGGGGAAGATCCGCTAAACATTTCATTGGAACGTGCCATAGAAATTATCCTGAACAAGCGGGAGGAAGAAAAGAAGAAAATCATCAAAACTTTAGGCGAAAACAACCAAATTCAAATTCTAAACGGACGCTTTGGACCTTATATTTCTTTTGAGAAAAAGAACTACAAAATTCCTAAAAATATAGATCCTGCCGCTTTGACCTATGAGCAATGCATGGAAATGATTCAGGAACAGACTGGAACTGAAAAAAAAGGTAAAAAGGGAAATTCGAAGAAACCCCTTTTGACCGAAAAACCGACAAAAACTGCGAAATCTACCAAAACCGCTAAAACAACCAAAACATCAAAAACCAAAAAATCTACAACTGCCACCAAGAGAAAGAATAATACCTAAATTTCAGGAGCAGACCTTTGGAGTATGATAAGAAATTTGACAGAGGAAGAAAAATTCTATTTCTTTACGTCAAATGAATTTTTATAACGTAATTTTTTTTAAAAAAAAGTTGCATTTGTAACTTAAATTCTCTCCGCTCTCGCCGATTTATAATCGGTGGATTGTTCCGTAGAACAATAAGAAGAAAGTCAAATGTAAAAAAATACGGGAGCTTTAAGCGCAACAAAAATGCCCAAAATAAAACAGAAAATATCAGTTTTATCAACAACTTGTAAAACCTGATTTTTACAGGCGAACATCCGATTACAAATCGGCAGAAGCATGTGAGAAATTTTTTTGGTTTTCCATTTCAAAGATAATTTGAGTTACCTAAATCTCTGCTCACTTTTTTATTTACTTAGGACGCTATGAGTTTTTGTGATAAAACATATTTTTCAAGTAACATTGAACATTGTATTTAAAGAAAGTTGTTATGATATTTCAACCACGTATTTTCTCAGTACTAAAAACATATACTAAAAAACAATTTTACTCTGATTTAATGGCAGGGGTAATTGTTGGCATTGTTGCATTGCCATTGGCTATTGCATTTGGAATTGCTTCAGGAGTTTCACCCGAAAAAGGATTATATACCGCCATTATAGCCGGATTCATTATCTCCTTCTTGGGGGGAAGCAAAGTGCAAATTGGTGGACCTACCGGAGCTTTTATTGTCATAGTGTATGGCATAGTACAACAATACGGAATCACCGGACTTGCTATTGCCACTTTCATTGCAGGCGTAATTCTCGTAGTTATGGGTTTTCTAAAATTGGGAACCATCATAAAGTTTATACCTTACCCGGTAGTAGTTGGTTTTACAAGTGGTATTGCACTCACAATTTTTGCTACTCAAGTCAAAGATTTTTTAGGATTACATATTGAAAGAATGCCGGCAGATTTTATTCAAAAGTGGATAGAATATGTTAAGAATATTTCAACAATCAATGTTTGGGCTCTTCTAGTAGGCATTTTTACGATTTTAATTATTACGCTAACACCCAAAATTACAAAAAAAATTCCCGGTTCATTGATTGCCATTATTGCTATGACTGCATTGGCTTACCTATTACGAACCAAATTTGGAATAAATAACATTGAAACGATTGGAGACAAATTTAACATTAGCGCAACATTACCACATGCTACAACTCCTGCAATCAATTTTGATACGATCCGAACGCTTTTGCCAGTAGCTTTTACCATTGCCATGTTAGGAGCTATAGAATCTTTACTCTCTGCCACTGTTGCCGATGGAGTCATTGGTGATAGACACGACTCAAACACTGAACTTATTGCTCAAGGAATAGCAAATATAATCACTCCCATTTTCGGTGGAATTCCGGCAACCGGAGCAATTGCACGTACCATGACCAATATTAACAATGGAGGTAAAACCCCAATAGCAGGAATTATACATGCCATAGTCTTGGGCATTATTTTGCTATTTCTTGGAAACCTAACCAAACATATTCCAATGGCTTGTTTGGCAGGTGTACTGATGATTGTTGCATACAATATGAGCGAGTGGAGGACATTTCGTTCATTGATGAGAAACTCAAAATCAGATGTTGCGGTGCTGATAACTACATTTTTATTGACCGTAATTTTTGATTTAACTATTGCCGTCGAAATAGGATTATTAATGGCAATATTACTATTTATAAAACGAATATCAGAAACATCAACAATCTCCGTGTTAACAAATAAAATAGACTCAACTTATGCAGAACAAGGAATGAATAATGATGAACTTGACATTCCAAAGGGAGTTGAAGTATATGAAATTGAAGGCCCGTTTTTCTTTGGATTAGCCAATAAATTTGATGAAATTATGAAACAAATGGGAGATAAACCACGAATACGAATAATAAGAATGAGAAATGTTCCTTTTATTGATTCCACCGGAATACACAATTTGGAAAATCTTATTCGCATGTCACACAAAGAAAACATTACAATACTGCTCTCAGGTGTAAATCAAAACGTGAAAAAAAGCTTGGAAACTGCGAATATCAACCAAATAATAGGTGACGAAAATATTTGTTCAAATATAAACCAAGCTATGCAACGGGCTAATCAATTGATGAAAAATACAGTAAAATAAGCCACCATTCCTGCCGATTCTGTAATCAAAAGCCGACCATCAGTTTCATCAACAACCTGTAAAACATGATTTTTACAGATGAAAAATCTTAAAAATCCAATAGATTGCTTTTACAAGCAAACCTCCAATTTTTACTCAGCGGGAGCACCCGCTCTCGCCGATTTGTAATCGGTGGTTGGCTTTTTAATGACAGAAGTTGCAATTCTAAGAATTTTAAATCCACAAGCAACTCTCGATTGTTCGATTTGTTTTTAATATAAAAAAGTAGTCAATTCCCTTAAAAACCAATTATTTAGTCTAAGTTTATGAATTTTTGGTGAAAGAATAATCTAAATCCAATTGTACATACTAAAAAAAGTTATAATAAAAATCTGACATTTTTTTGTGTTGTATGCCATTATGTCAATTCATAAAGTGAAATTCTATTTTTGTTTTTGCCCATCAAGAGTCAGATAATCATTTAAAATACTGTCAAACAATAAACTATAAAAAATTCTGGGTTAGAAATTCAAATTTGGTATTTTATTTGAATATTAATGAGCGAGTTTCAAACTTAATTACTGATTAAACGAAAGGAGGGTTTAATTATGGCAGTAGTAAGATTTACAGATCAACTACCTTCATTAATTGATCGCTTTATGAACGACGATTTGTTTGATTGGACTTTTAGAAATTTTTCTGAAACCAACACTACTCTTCCTTCGGTCAATATAAAGGAAACCAATGATGGTTTTGTGCTCGAAATGGCTGCTCCCGGCCTCGATAAAAATGATTTCAAGCTGGAAGTTAAAGACCATGTGCTTTCCATCTCTTCCGAAAAGGTTGGTGAAGATCTGAAGGAAGGAGAAGAATTTACCCATAAAGAATACAGCTATCAATCTTTCGTACGTTCATTTACTTTGCCCGATAATGTGGAAGAAGATAAAATTGAAGCAAAGTATGAAAACGGAATTTTGAATGTATTTATCCCCAAAAAAGAAGAAGCTAAGAAAAAACCAGTCAAACAAATAGCGATTCAATAAGTTTTCTCTCATCAACGAAGGGG
>Ga0208826_1001075_pt1 | contig 24502 bp, 21 predicted proteins | sample AD_UKC115_MetaG_FD_184451 | JGI IMG/M metagenome (GOLD analysis project Ga0208826, IMG submission 184451) | Active sludge microbial communities of municipal wastewater-treating anaerobic digesters from Hong Kong - AD_UKC115_MetaG (SPAdes)... | ecosystem: Engineered > Bioreactor > Anaerobic >...
CGGTGCGCAGGCCGTAGGCCAGCACCGGGACATTGAGCGCATCGACGATCTCGGTGAGCTGCCACACCTGCGCCTTGCTCAGGAACTGCGCCTCGTCCACCAGCACGCAGTGCAGCGTACCGTGCAGTTCGAGGTCGGTGCGCGTCATGGCCAACAGGTCGTCGTCGCGCTCGAAGATGCGGCCGTTGGCGCGCAGGCCGATGCGCGAGGCGACCACGCCCTCGCCGTAGCGGTCGTCCAGGCGCGGCGTGTAGATCAGCGTGCGCATGCCGCGCTCACGGTAGTTGTGTGCGCTCTGCAGCAGCGTGGTGGTCTTCCCGGCGTTCATCGCCGAGTAGTAGAAGTAGAGCTTGGCCATGGGGATGCCGTCAGGGAGAGTGGGGCGCCGAAATCACCACCGGCGGGCGCCGCAGGATTCCGCATCGCCGATTGTGAGGCCGCCGGCCGCGTTGCTCAAAGCCGGCAGCGCGAGCGGGTATCATCCGCCGCTGCGCCCGGCCTCCCATTTCGGCGGGCAGCGCCGCCGCCCGTGTCGTCTTCGGGTCGCTCGCGCTGCCTGTCGTGACTTTCCGCTTCGATCGCTTCCCAGCACCGGCTCTCCATGCTCAATCCCGCCCAACGCGCCGCCGTCGAGTACTGCGACGGTCCCCTGCTCGTGCTTGCCGGCGCGGGCTCGGGCAAGACGCGTGTGATCACCGAGAAGATCGCCCACCTCGTGCGCGCCAAGCACCTGGCGGCCAGGAAGATCGCCGCCATCACCTTCACCAACAAGGCGGCGCGCGAAATGCGCGAGCGCGTCGGCAAGCTCGTCTCCGCCGAGGCCGCCGGCGAGCTGCTGGTGTGCACCTTCCACGCGCTGGGGCTGAAATTCCTGCAGATCGAGCACGAGCGGGCGGGGCTGAAGCGCGGCTTCTCCGTGCTCGACGCCGACGACACCGGCGCGATCATCAAGGACCTGCTGCCCCGCGCGCTCAAGCCCGACCAGCTGTTCGCCCTGCGCCAGCTCGTGTCCACGGCCAAGAACCAGGCGCTCACGCCCGAGCAGGCGCTGGCTGCCGCGCGCAGTCCACGCGAAGTGGAGGCGGCCGAGCTGTACGCCGACTACCAGCGCCGCCTCGCCGCCTTCAATGCGGTGGATTTCGACGATCTGATCCGTCTGCCGCTGGCCCTGCTGGAGGGCGAGGACGCGGTGCGCGCGGCCTGGCAGGAGCGCCTGCGCTACCTGCTGGTGGACGAGTACCAGGACACCAACACGGCGCAGTACCGCCTGCTGAAGGCCCTGGCCGGGCCGCGCGGCGCCTTCACCGCGGTGGGCGACGACGACCAGTCCATCTACGCCTGGCGCGGCGCCAATCCGGAGAACCTGGACGAGCTGGCGCGCGACTATCCGGCGCTCAGGGTGGTGAAGCTGGAGCAGAACTACCGTTGCGCCGCGCGCATCCTGCGCGCCGCCAACCGCGTCATCGCCAACAACCCGCACAAGCACCTCAAGCAGCTGTGGAGCGAACACGCCGACGGTCCGCCGATCCGCGTGATGGAGTGCAAGGACGGCGAGCACGAGGCCGAGCGCGTGGCGGCCGACCTCACGCACATCGCCGAGCGCGCCCAGGCGCGCTGGCAGGATTTCGCCATCCTGTACCGCGGCAACCACCAGTCGCGTCCGCTGGAAAAGGCCCTGCAGCTGGCGCGCGTGCCCTACCACCTGTCCGGCGGCACCTCCTTCCTGGAGCGCGGCGAGGTGAAGGACGTGCTGGCCTACCTGCGCCTGCTGGTCAATCCGGACGACGATGCGGCCTTCCTGCGCGTGGCCAACGTGCCGCGCCGCGACATCGGCGCGACCACGCTGGAGAAGCTCGGCGAACTGGCGCAGTCGCGCCACGCCACGCTGCTGCAGGCCGCCGGCAGCGACGGCGTGCTGAAGCAGTTGGCGCCGCGCTCGGCCTCGGCCCTGGCCGGCTTCGTCGACCTGCTGCGCGAGCTGGCGGGCAGCGCGCGGCGCCTGTCCGCGGCCGAGCTGGTGGACGAGGTGATCCGCCGCACGCGCTACGCCGAGCACCTGGCCGCCGAGGTGAAGGACCAGAGCGCGCGCAACCGTCGCCTGGAAAACCTCAAGGAGCTGGCCGACTGGTTCCGCGCCATGGGCAAGGACGGTGGCAGCGTGGGCGATCTCGCCGCGCAGTTGGCCCTGCTCACCCACGCAGACCGCGGCGATCCCGGCAATGCCGTGCGCCTGATGACCCTGCATGCGGCCAAGGGCCTGGAGTTCCGCTTCGTCTACGTCGTGGGCCTGGAGGACGGCCAGTTGCCGCACGAGGGCAGCATCGAGGAGGGGCGCCTGGAGGAGGAGCGACGCCTCATGTACGTGGGCATCACCCGCGCCAAGGAGCGCCTGTGCCTGTCCTACGCGGCGCGCTCGCGCCGCTTCGGCGAGGTGCAGGTCAACGCGCCCAGCCGCTTCCTCGCCGAATTGCCGGCCGAGGACCTGCACTGGGACGGCCGCGACGCGGCGCAGGACGCCGAGGCGAAGAAGGACTTGGCGTCCTCGCACCTCGCGCGTCTGGCCAGTCTGCTGGCGGATTAGCGCGCCCGCACGGGCCGCAACGGCCTTCGCAAGACCGTCGCCGGCTTCGCATACACTTCGCGGCCCAGCGTTCTCCCGCGGAGTCGAACCATGTCGCGTCCCGTCCTCGCCGCCGTCCTGCTGCTGGCTCTGGCCGGCTGCGCCACGTCCACCGCGCGGCACGGGCCAGCGCCGGTCGCCACCCCGTCCGCGCCCGCAGCGGCCGCCGCGCCGGTGGGACCCGCGCCGAACGACAACCTCAACGCCGTGGCCTGGACGCAGACCGCGATCGAACACGACCTGATCTACCGCGAGGTCTACCGCCATGCGCGGGAAACCCTGCAGGCGGCCCTGCGCGACCCGCGCTGGGACGCGCTGTCGAAGGAGGATCGCGTCGCGCCGCTGAAGGGCCTGAAGCCGGCGGTCATCCTCGACATCGACGAAACCGTGCTGGACAACTCGCCTTATCAGGCCGCGCTGGTGCGCGAGGGCAAGGAATTCAACGAAGCCACCTGGGCGCAGTGGTGCCGCCAGGCGAAGGCGCGACCGCTGCCCGGCGCGCTGGAGTTCACGCGCTTCGCCGACCGGCACGGCGTGGCGGTGTTCTACCTGTCCAACCGCGCGCAGGACCTGAACGACGTCACCCTGCAGAACCTGCGCGCGCAGGGCTTTCCGGTGGCCGATGACGGCCGTTTCCTCGGCCTTGGCACTGTGGTGCCGGGCTGCGAGCAGAACGGCTCGGAGAAGGGCTGCCGCCGGCAGAAGATCGCGCGCCAGTACCGCGTGCTGATGCAGTTCGGCGACCAGCTCGGCGATTTCCTCGATGTGCTGGCCAATACGGTGGATGGGCGCGCGACCGCTGTGCAGCCCTACCTCGACTGGGTCGGCCAGCGCTGGTTCGTACTGCCCAATCCGACCTACGGCTCGTGGGAGCCGGCCCTGTTCAACAACGCCTGGAGCGAGCCGGCCGGACAGCGTCGACAGGCCAAGCTCGACGCCCTGCGGGTGCCCGCGCCGTGAGCGGCTACGCGCCCAAGCCCATCGCACCGCATGACCGCCTCATCTTCGCCCTCGACGTGGCGACGGCAGACGAGGCGCGCGCCTGGATCGATCGCCTCGGCGACAGCGTGAGGTTCTACAAGATCGGCATGGAGCTGCTCACCAGCGGCGACTACTTCACCGTGCTGGGCGAGCTGGACCGCCGCGGCAAGCAGGTGTTCGTGGACCTCAAGTTCCTGGACGTACCGGCCACCGTGGCGGCGGCAGTCAAGGGCCTGACACGCTGGCCGGTGTCCCTGTGCACCCTGCACAGCAGCAGCCGCGCCATGCTGGAAGCTGCCGCGGCGGTGAAGGGTGGCATCCGTCTGCTGGCCGTCACCGTGCTCACCAGCTTCGATCAGGCCGACCTCGCCGACCTGGCCATCATCACGCCCATCGCCGAACTGGTGCCGCAGCGCGCGCGCTTCGCGTTGGACTGCGGCATCGACGGCGTGGTGTGTTCCGGTCAGGAGCTGCCCGCCCTGCGCGCCCAGGTGGACCATCGTCTGCTGACCGTGTGCCCGGGCATTCGTCCGGTGAGCCTCGGCGATGACCAGAAACGCACGGTGGACGTGGCCCAGGCCTTCGCCAGCGGGGCCGACTACATCGTCGTGGGGCGTCCCATCCGTCAGGCGGCCGAGCCGCGCGCCGCGGCCGAGGCGATCCAGGCCAGCATTGCTGCTGCGATCCAATGAATCAATGAAATTCAATGTGTTGCTTTGTGTTTTGTGAGGTATTGCATCAAGTTTGATAGCTAAGTAGCATTGCAGGCGTCAATTCGCCCTGACGCTCACCCCCCAACGCGCCGCAGGACGACACGAGCGCGACAACGACGCAATGCATCCCCCCTCCGGCGGACGCCGGACCTGACCCGGACGGCATGCCCTCCGGGTCTTCTTTTTTTCCGGCTCCGCGGCATGGTTCTTCCACCTATTGCATCCGCGGCCGCCGCGGCGCGGCGCGGCGGCTCTGCTAAAGTGGCGGCTCGATTTGCCCGCTTCCGCTCCACCTCTCACCCCTGGGGATCACCATGTCCAGCAAGCTCGCCCGTATCGCCCTCGCCGCGGCCGTCGCCATGGCCGTCGTCGGCTGCAACAAGGAACAGAATGCCGCCGCGCCGCAGCCTGCGGCCGTCGCGCCGGCGCCGGCCACGCCCGATGCCGCCATCATGGCCTCGGTCAAGCACCTCAAGGCCGGCAATATCGATGCCCTGATCCAGAACGCGCTGCCGGCCGGCGAGTACGCCAAGCTCAAGGCGGACTGGGCCAAGGAAATGAACAAGGAGCCGATCACCGACGAGGATCGCGCCAAGTTCACCGAGCAGATGGGCAAGCTGACCGGCCCCGACGCCGAGAAGCAGATGTGGGCCGAGCTCGAGCCCAAGCTGAAGGAGCTGGATGCGCAGATGGCGCAGCAATTGCCGATGATGGTGGCGATGGGCAAGGGCTTCCTGCAGAGCTCGATCCAGCAGAACAAGGACCTCACCGATGCGCAGAAGACGCAGGCCACGCAGGCCATCGACGCCTTCGGCAACTGGGTGCAGACGGTCAAGTGGACCGATCCCGCGCTGGCGCAGAAGGCCATCGGCGTGGTGTGCAACACCGCGCGCAAGGTCAACCTGAAGACCCTGGACGAGGCGCGCGCGCTGAACTACGAGCAGGCCATGCAGAAGGCCGGTGTGGTGTTCCTCGGGGTGAAGGACGTGCTCAACGTCTACGGCTTCTCGATGGACCAGATGCTGGACTCGATGAAGGCCGAGACGCTGAGCAACGACGGCAACACCGCCAACGTCAAGGTCAGCTACACCCTGCTCAATACGCCGCTCAGCGCCGAGACCCAGCTGGTCAAGGTCGACGGCCACTGGTACGGCAAGGACATGATGGAGCAGCTGAAGAAGAAGGAAGGCGAGGCGGGCGACGGCGCTGCTCCGGCCGCGGCCGCGCCGGCGGCACCCAAGGGCTGAGCGCGTGCGCGCCGGCGCCACGCCGACGCGTTAACGCCAAGCTAACCCGCAGACGCCGCCTTCGGGCGGCGTCCGCATTTTGGGCGCGTTAAACGCGCGTAAAGCTGCGGGTTTGGCCGCGATCCCCGATTACAATCCGCCGATGGACCACGCCCTCTCCCACGACCGCGGGCCCGACGGCGCCCGCGTGCCCTGGCGCCTGCGCCTGTTCGGTCGCGTGCTCGAATCCTGGGTGCGCATCAAGCGCGACCCGGCCGATGTCGCAGCTCTGCTCAGGCCCGGCGTGCCCGTGTGCTATGTCATCGAGCACCACGGGCTGTCCAACGCCCTGATCCTGGAGCAGGCCTGCCGCGAGGCCGGTCTGCCCTCGGCCCTGGTGCCCTTCGCGCAGGGCGGCCTGCGGCGCAAGCGCAGCTACTTTGCCCTGGCGCGCAAGGACGGTTGGCTGGTCGGCAAGGCGCGCCGGCGCGCACCGACCGAAATGCTGTCGCAGCTGGTGCAACAACTGGAACTGACGCCCGAGCAGGACGTGCAGCTCGTGCCCGTGTCGATCTTCGTCGGGCGCGCCCCGAATCGTCAGAGCGGCTGGTTCAGTGTGCTGTTCTCCGAGAACTGGGTCGTGGTGGGCCGCACGCGACGCCTGCTCGGTCTGCTCCTCAACGGCCGCGACACGCACGTGCAGTTCAGCGCGCCGGTGTCGCTGCGCAGCGTGCTCGACGACGAGCGTGGCCAGCGCAACGAACGCACGGTGCGCAAGATCGCCCGCGTACTGCGCGCACACTTCCGCCGCATCCGCGCCGCGGTGATCGGGCCGGACCTGTCGCACCGCCGCACGGTGGTGGACAGCGTGCTCAACGCCGCGCCCGTGCAGGAGGCCATCGCGGCCGCAGCCAGCAAGGAAAACGTCTCCTTCGCTGCTGCCGCGCGCCGCGCCCAGGACCTGGCCCTGGAGGTGGCCGCCGACTACTCGCACCCGGTGGTGCGCTCGCTGTCGTTCCTGCTGCACAGCTTCTGGAACAAGCTCTACGGCGGTGTGCGCATGCACCACTTCGACAAGCTGCGCGCGATCGCGCCCGGCCACGAAGTGGTCTACGTGCCCTGTCACCGCAGCCACATCGACTACCTGCTGCTGTCCTGGCTGCTCTACACCAACGGCATTGTGCCGCCGCACATCGCCGCCGGCATCAACCTCAACCTGCCGGTGGTCGGTCCCATCCTGCGTCGCGGTGGTGCGTTTTTCCTGCGCCGCAGCTTCAAGGGCAACGCGCTGTACTCGGTTGTGTTCAACGAGTACCTGGCCCAGCTCATCGATCGCGGCGTGCCGCTGGAGTACTTCATCGACGGCGGCCGCTCGCGCACCGGGCGCCTGCTCGCGCCCAAGGCCGGCATGCTGGTGATGACCGTGCGCGCCTTTCTGCGCGCGCCGCGCCGGCCGGTGGTGTTCCAGCCGGTGTACATCGGCTACGAGAAACTGATGGAGGGCAAGACCTACATCGGCGAGCTGTCCGGCCAGCCCAAGGAGAAGGAGTCGCTGTGGTCGCTGCTGCGCGCCGTCAAGGTGCTGCGCGAGCAGTACGGCCAGGTCACCGCCAACTTCGGCGAGCCGATCCTGCTGTCCGACGTGCTCGACCGGCATGCGCCGCAGTGGCGCCAGTCAGCCATGGCGCCGGACGACAAGCCGGAATGGCTGGGCGCGGTGGTGGATGAGCTGGCCGAACGCATCCAGGTCAACGTCAACCGCGCCGCTGACGTCAACCCCATCAACCTGCTGGCTGTGGCCCTGCTGGCCACGCCCAAGCACGCCATGGCCGAAGTGGACCTCGTCGCCCAGCTCGAGCTGTACAAGGCGTTGCTGACCGAGCTGCCCTATTCCGATCGCGTCACGCTGACCGAGCTGGGGCCGGCCGAGATCATTGCCTACGGCGAGAGGATGGGCTGGATCCGCCGCATCAAGCACCCGCTGGGCGACGTGCTCACCGCCGAGGGCGACAACGCGGTGCTGCTGTCCTACTTCCGCAACAACGTGCTGCACCTGTTTGCCGCGTTCGCCTGGGTTGCTTGCTGCTTCTTGAACAACCGCCGCATGGCGCGCGCCTCGGTACTGCGCCTGGCGCGCATCGTCTATCCCTTCGTGCAGGCCGAGCTGTTCCTGCCCTGGGAGGAGGACGGCTTCGTCGAGCGCGTGCAGGCCACCATCGACTTCTGCACCCGCCGCGGGCTGTTCGAGCCCGACGCGGAAGGTCGCGTGCTGAACCGTGGTCCCGGGCAGGGCGACGCGGCATTCCAGCTGCGCACGGTCGCACACAGTCTGTTGCAGGCCTTCGAGCGCTACTACATCGCCGTCGCCGTGCTGGTGAAGAACGGCCCGCGCACGGTCACGGCGGCCGAGCTGGAAAACCTGTGCACGCTCACCGCGCAGCGCCTGTCCCTGCTGCACGAGATGAACGCGCCCGAGTTCTTCGACAAGAGTCTGTTCCGCGGCTTCATCCAGAAGCTGCGCGAGCGCCGCGTGGTGTGGACCGATGAGGCGGGCAAGCTCGATTTCGACGCTGGCCTGGAGGATGTGGCCAAGGACGCCAAGCTGATCCTCAGCCGCGAGATCCGCCATGGCATCCTCAAGCTGACGCCGGAAAAGCTTGCCCGCGGCGAGCCGGCGCCGGCGCCGCGCGCGGCGTGAGCGCGACGTTCGCCCGGCTCAGGCCGGCTCGTCCGGAATCAGCTGGCTCTCGAGCTGGGCGATCATGTCCTTCAGGCGCAGCTTGCGCTTCTTCAGACGCTTGAGCTGCAGCTCGTCGCTGCCGGGCACGTCGGCGAGGCGGGCGATGGCGCCGTCCAGGTCGCGGTGTTCCATGCGCAGCTCGACGAGCTGGCGGGCGATCTCGGCAGGGTCGTTCATCGGCGCGACGGGCGCAGGCTGGCGGGGACTGCCGCAGTGTAGCGCCTGGCATGCGTGGCGTGGCCTGCCCCAGGCGCATGCGCCGGCGCTGCTAGACTAGGCGGCCAAGCCGATGCCGCTCGTCCCACACATGAACGCTGTTTCCGATTCCGCCGTGCGCGCCCCGCTGCCGCGCAAGCAGGCCATCGACGCCAACAAGCTGGCCAAACGCCTGCGCCGCCAGGTGGGCCAGGCCATCGCCGACTACAACCTCATCGAGGATGGCGACCGCGTGATGGTGTGCCTGTCCGGCGGCAAGGACTCCTACACCCTGCTGGACTTGCTGCGCCAGCTGCAGGCGAAGGCGCCGGTGCGCTTCGAGCTGTTCGCGGTGCACCTGGATCAGAAGCAGCCGGGCTATGACCCCGCGGTGCTGCCGAACTACCTGCGCTCCGTGGGCATGCCCTTCGAGATCCTGGAGCAGGACACCTACAGCGTGGTCAAGCGCGTGGTGCCCGAGGGCAAGACCATGTGCGGGCTGTGCTCGCGCCTGCGCCGCGGTTCGCTCTACACCTATGCGCACGCCGAAGGGTTCAGCAAGATCGCGCTCGGCCACCATCGCGACGATATCGTCGAGACCCTGTTCCTCAATCTCTTCCACCACGCCAAGATGAAGGCGATGCCGCCCAAGCTGCTGTCCGACGACGGACGCAACGTGGTGATCCGTCCGCTGGCCTATTGCCGCGAGGAAGACATCGCCGAATACGCCGCGCTCAAGGGCTTTCCCATCATGCCGTGCAATCTGTGCGGTTCGCAGGAGACGCTGCAGCGCAAGGCGATCAAGGCCATGCTGGCGGAGTGGGAGAAGAAGCACCCAGGGCGCATCGAGAACGTGTTCCGCGGCTTGACCGATATCGCGCCCTCGCAGCTGGCCGACCGCCGCCTGTTCGATTTCGCCGCTCTGGGCAGCCGCGCTGGCGTCCGGCCCAGCCAGACCGACTGGCTGCTCGGCAGCGGTACCGCGGACACCGACGCCGACGCAGGCTGACCGCCCCCGTCGCCGCCGTCGCGCCTGTTGCGACGCGCGCCCCGCACCTTCCTTCCTTGCCGGCGGGACTGTCCCCGCCCTGTGGTGATCCGATGTTCTTTCGCAATCTCAGCCTGTTTCGCTTTCCCGCCACGGTCGCTCCCGCGCTGGAGTCGCTGGAGGCGCATCTGGACGGCGCGCGCGCCCGCCCCTGTGGACCGCTGGAGCTGTCCACGCGCGGCTTCGCCTCGCCCCACGGCCGCGGAGGCGAGGCCCTGGTGCACGCGGTGGGGCCCTTTGCCCTGGTCGCCGTGGGCGGCGAGGACAAGCTGCTGCCCAGCGCGGTAGTCAACGAGGCGTTGGCGGCACGATTGCAGAAGATCAGCGAAGAAGAGGGGCGCCGAGTCGGTGCGCGCGAGCGCAAGCGCCTGAAGGACGAGGTCCTGACCGATCTGCTGCCCCGGGCATTCTCCCGGCCCTATCGCCTAAGTGCCTATATCGACAAGAAAAACGGCTGGGTGGTGATCGACACGGCGAGTCGCAAGGCGGCCGAGGAATGCCTGAGCCAGATCCGCGAGGCGGTGGGCAGCTTCCCGGCAGCGCCCATGGCTCCGGAAGAGTCCCCGCGCGGCCACATGACGGACTGGGTGGTCCATGGCAAGCTACCCCCCGGCCTGGTCCTGGGCGACGAGTGCGAACTGCGTGATCCGGCCGAGGCCGGCGCCGTGGTGCGCTGTCGCCGCCAGGACCTTGAAACCGACGAGGTGCGCGAGCATCTGAAGTCGGGCAAGCAGGTGTTCCAGCTCGGCCTCACCTTCGACGACCGCATCAGTTTCGTGCTGGGCGAAGACCTCGTCCTGCGCAAGGTGCGTTTGCTCGACCAGGTGCTGGAGGAACTGGGCGACGGTGGGCAGGACTCGGCCTCGGCCGAACTCGATGCGCACTTTGCCCTGATGACGCTGGAGTTCGAACGCCTGCTGGCCAAGTTGGAGGAGTGGTTCGGCCTGCCGCGGCCGACGGCGAACTGAACGCCGCCGCGGTGCCGGGTGCTCCGCCGTCACCGCAATCCACACGGGTGCAGGATCGGGCATGGCGCAGGACAACGGCCACTACCTCGAACTGTCGATGCCGACCACCGGCGAGACGATCAAGGTGCTCAAGCAGGCGCATCCGCGCGCGCGCCGCCTGCGCCTGACGGTCACCTCGTCCGGCGCGCGCCTGTCCTATCCCGAAGGCACCCACCCGGCCCAGGTGTTCGCCTTTCTGCGTAAGCACGCCGATTGGCTGGAGCGCAAGCTCGACCAGCTGCAGCTCGACGGATCGGGTCCGCCGCCGCTCAAGCCTGGCGCCGCCACGGTGATTCCGCTGCGCGGGGAGACCACACGCCTGTCCTGGCGCGAGGGCCCCTACCCGCGCATCGAGCTGGAGGGCGAGCGCCTCGTCCTCACCCTGCCGCATTCCCACGCCCAGCGCGCCCTGCCCGCCGCGCGCGCCCTGCTGCGCTCCTTTCTCGATGCGCAGATCCGCCGCGATGTCTCGCGGCTGCTGGCGCGCCACACGGCCGAGCTCGGCGCCGCGCCCACGCAGGTGCGGGTGAAGCCGCTGAAGAGCCTGTGGGGCAGCCTGGACACGCGCGACTGCGTGACCCTGGATCTCGCCCTGGCGCTGGCGCCGCCCGCGGCGCTGAAGTACGTGGTGGTCCACGAGCTGTGTCACCTGCGCATCCGCAACCACTCGCCGCGTTTCTGGGCCCTGGTGGGCACGCTGTATCCGGAGTGGCGCGAGCAACGCGACTGGCTGCGCGACAAGGGCCACGCGCTCAAAGCCGAACTGGCGCGCCTGATCGGCGAGTGAGGCGGCGGGCAATCTCCGCCGGACTCAGGTCCGGCCCTGCAGGAACCCCTCGATCGCTGCCGCTACGCGCGCGGCGTCGTCCAGGTGCAGGTGGTGGTGTCCGGGCAGGCGCTGCACGCGCAGGTCGGCCACGCAGGCGGCTCGGGCGTCCATGACCTCGCGCGGCAGGTAGGACGTGGCGGGATCGGCCAGCAGCAGCAGGCTCGGTGCCACGATGCCGCGCAGCGCGGCGTGCACCTGCACTTCGGTGAAACGCAGCGGGCTGGCCAGGGTGAGGCGCGGGTCCGACGACCAGGACCAGCCGTCCGGCACGCGGCGCAAGCCGCGCTCCACCAGCTGCCGCGCGGCAGCGCGGCTGAGGTAGTCATTGGCCGTCAGGCGCGCGTCGATGGCCTCATCCAGGCTGGCGAACACGCGCAGGCTCTTTTCGCGGAACGCCTCGCGCTGGGTGTAGGCGCTGCGCAGGTGGTCCAGCGCCTTCTCCGGTGCACCCGACAGGGGGCCCAGCGCCTCGATCAGCAGCAGGCGCTCCACGCGTTGGGGATGGACCGCCGCAAACACGCTGGCCACGGCCCCGCCGAGCGAGTGGCCGAGCAGGGTGAAGCGCTCCCAGCCCAGCGCGGCCGCGGCGCCGAACAGCTCGTCGCCGTAGTCCACGTAGTGGTACCAGCTTCCCGGCGGACGGTGCTGCGAGCGCCCGTGGCCGGGCCAGTCCAGTGCGACGACGTGGAAGTGCTGCGCCAGTTGCGGTGCCAGCGCGGTGAAGGAAGCGGCATTGTCCAGCCAGCCGTGCACGGCCAGGAGCGGCGGCAGGGCCGGGTCGCCCCAGGCCAGGGCCGCCAGTTCCAGATGCGGCAGGCGCAGACTCAGTTCACGTGGGGACATCAGCGGGATGGGTAGGGGCGGGGCTCATCGCTGCAGGGTGCATGGGCGGACGCGGCCCCGTCGAGGGCGAATTCCGCCCACCCCTGGGCCGTTTGTGCCACCAGCCGCGTGATCAGCTCGACCTGGGCCGGCTCGGCGTTCAGGGCGGCGATGTACTCGTAGCGCTCGCCGCCGGCGTGGAGAAAGGTTTCCCGCCCGCCCATGGCGATTTCCTCCAGGGTTTCCAGGCAGTCCACGGCAAAGCCGGGGCAGAGGACCTGTACGGAGCGCACGCCCTGGCCGGGCAGCGCTTCCAGCGTGCGGTCTGTGTAGGGCTGCAGCCAGGGCTCGCGCCCGACGCGCGACTGGAAGGTCGTGAGCACGGCGTCCTCGCCCAGGCCGAGGCGCTCGCGCAGGCGCCGCGCCGTGGTCAGGCACTGTGCCGCGTAGGGATCGCCTGCAGCCACGTAGCGCTGCGGGATGCCGTGGAAGGACAGCAGCAGGCGCTCGGCGCGGCCGTGCACGCGCCAATGCGCCTCGACGCTGCCGGCCAGAGCTTCGATGTAGGCCGGGTCGGCATGGTAGTCGTCCACCAGGCGCAGCTGCGGCGGCCAGCGCAGGCGCTTGATGCCGTCGGCGACCGCATCGAGCACCGCCCCGGTGGAGGTCGCCGAGTATTGCGGGTACAGCGGCACGACCACCAGGCGGCGCACGCCCCGGCGCGTCAGCTCAGCCATCACCTCGGCCACGGCCGGCCGGCCGTAGCGCATCGCCACGTGCACTTCCGGTGCCCCGGTGCCCCAGCGTGCGCGCAGGGCATCGGCCAGGGCGCGGGTCAGGACCAGGAGGGGCGAGCCGGACTCGGTCCAGATTTCCGCATAGGCGCGCGCCGAGCGACGCGGGCGGATGAGCAGGATCACACGCAGAATCAGCCACCACAGCCAGCGCGGCTGCTCGATCACACGCGGATCCCAGAGGAACTGCTCCAGATAGCGCCGCACCGCGGCCGGGGTGGGGGCGTCGGGGGTGCCGAGGTTGACCAGCACCACGGCGGCGCGTGGCGCCACGCCGTCCGGGTTCGCCTCGGCGGCCACGTAACGGGGACTAAGAATCTTTGCAATCAATGGCTTGTTTCCTTGCGCAGTGCCGTCCCGCGGGGCGGGTAGTGCTGCGCTGCGGTGGCTTGTCGCGCTTTAAGAAGCTGTTAAACTCGGCCTGCCCTGCCGTACCCGGCGGGGCTGACGATTACAGCAAATAACCATAAGAAAATACGGTGAACCATGCGCCTGCGCCTGCCCATCGCAGCAGCAGCCTTGCTCACTCTGCTCGGCACCGTGGCGTGCCAGGCGGAGCCTGCGCCCGTGGTGTCCACCTTTGATGCCGTGTACCGACTGGACCTGACGTCGCGGCAGAGCAGCTTCCTCGGCAGCACCGGCACCTATGCCAACCAGCCCGTCGGCATCGAAGGCCTGGCCTATGCGCCCGACGGAACCCTGTTCGGCATCACCGACAATCTGAAGGCGCTGTTCCGCATCAACCCGCAGAACGCCCTGGGGAGCTACGTCGGTCCGCTGGCGGTGTCCGGCCTCGCATCGCCCACCACCAACCTCGACACGTCGCTGGCCATTGCCGCCGACGGCAGGGCTTGGATGGCGTCGGCCGCCCTGAAGAAGCTGTGGCGCCTGGACCTCGCCACCGGCGCGACGTCCCCGGTCGGCGATCTCGGCGTGCAGATCACGGGCCTGGCGGCCCGCGGTAGCGAGCTGTACGGCGCCGGCGCGCGCGGCCAGGAGGGCCTGTACCGCATCGATCCCGCCAGTGGCCGCGCCAGCCTGGTCGGCAGCGGGTTCAAGGCCAGCCTTCCCTATGCCGCCAGCATCGGTCTTGCGTTTGACGCCCAGGGCGCGCTCTGGGCGGTGGTGAACTACATTCCGCCGCAGCGCGACGGCGATCCCCTGCCGACCTGGAGCGATCTCGCCCAGGTGGACCTGGCCAGCGGCACGCTGCGACTGGCCGGAAACATCACGGGGCCACGCGAACTGCAGCGCAGTGTCCTGCAGGGCTTCGCCCTGGCCGTGCCCCAGGGTGGTGCGGTGGCGGTCGACGTCCCCGCCAACAGCTCGTGGGCCCTGGCTCTCCTCGTGCTGCTGCTCCTCGCACTGTCCGCCCGGCGCCTGCGCGGCGCGCATTAAGCCCCGGTTCGCGCGCCGCGGCATAGCCTGCGGCTCCATCCCCGAGCGGAGTTCGTCATGCGCCACCTGGCCTCCCTGATGCTGGCCTGCTGTCTGCTGATCGCCGCGGGCACCGCCCAGGCGGGTGAGGGCGAAACCAAGCGTGCGCGCGAGGCGCTGCGCGTTCTCGATGAAATCATGCAGGCGCCGGACCGGCGGCTGCCCGGCAACCTGCTCAAGGAAGCCTATGCCGTCGCGGTGATTCCCGACGTGCTCAAGGCCGGCTTCGTCATCGGTGGTCGCCACGGCCAGGGCCTGATTGCGGTGAAGAGTGCCGACGGCACTTGGTCCAACCCGAGCTTCGTCAGCATGGGCGGCGGCAGTGTCGGTTTCCAGGCCGGGGTGCAGTCCACCGACGTGGTGCTGGTGTTCCGGAGCCAGCGCGGCGTCGAGTCCATCGTGCACGGCAAGTTCACCCTCGGCGCCGACGCCGCGGTGGCCGCGGGGCCGGTCGGGCGCGATGCCCAGGCGTCGACCGATGCCCAGCTCAAGGCCGAGATCTACTCCTACTCGCGTGCGCGCGGCCTCTTCGCCGGTGTGGCGCTGGATGGGTCGGTGATCTCGATCGACAACGACGCCAACCAGGAGGTCTACGGCAAGGGTGTGACGCCGCGCCGCATCTTCGAAGGCGGCGTCAGCGGCGTACCGACCGAGGTCGTCGACTTCCGCGACCGCCTGGAGGAGTACACTTCGCGCTGACCGCGTCCGCGTCATGTCGCCTCCCCTCCGGCAGGCGACGGCGCAGCGCACCCCACGCGAGGTAGGAATCATGGGCGGTTTGAGTCTGGGCCATTGGCTCATCGTGCTGCTGATCGTGGTGCTGATCTTCGGCACCAAGCGGCTGCGCAACATCGGCGGCGACCTTGGCGGTGCCCTGCGCGACTTCAAGAAGGGACTGGCCGGCAGCGAGGAGGAAGCGCAGCCGCAACTCAAGGCCGATCCGCCGCCTCCCGGCGCCGCGGCCGCGCCAGCGAACGAAACCAGCAAGCGCGATCCCGCGCCCTGAGGTCGCTGCGGCGTGTTTGACGTCGGATTCAGCGAACTCGTGCTGATCGGCGTGGTGGCGCTGGTCGTGCTGGGACCGGAACGCCTGCCGGGCGCCGCGCGCACGGCCGGTGCCGTGCTGCGCCGCGCGCGCAACAGCTGGGCCAGTGTGAAGGCCGAGGTGGAGCGCGAGATCGCCGCCGAGGAGATCAAGCGCAACCTGCGCCAGGCGGCCAGCGCTGGCGACGTGCGCGGTGACCTGGCGGGGGCGGTCGATGCGGCCAAGACCGCGGCCGCGGAGCTCGGGCGGGAGGCCGCCGGTACGACGACGCAGACGCATGAGCACGGTTCCACCTGAACCCGGCCCGACCGAGGGCGGCGAGGAGCAGAGCTTCTTCTCCCACCTGATCGAACTGCGCGAGCGCCTGCTCAAGGCTATCGCCGCGGTCCTGCTCATGCTGCTGGCCCTGTTGCCCTTCGCCAACAGGCTCTACGCCCTGCTGGCGCGCCCGCTGCTTGCGCACCTGCCCAAGGGCGGACAGATGGTGGCCATCGAGGTCGCCTCGCCCTTCTTCACGCCGCTGAAGCTGGCATTCTTCGCCGCCCTGTTCCTCGCCATGCCGGTCGTGCTGTACCAGGCGTGGGCTTTCGTCGCACCGGGGCTCTACCGCCACGAGCGGCGCCTGGCGCGGCCCCTGCTCGTGTCCAGCGTGCTGCTGTTCTACCTTGGCTGCGCCTTCGCCTATTTCCTGGTCCTGCCCCTGGTGTTCGGTTTCCTCGCCGGCATCACTCCCGAGGGCGTGGCCATGATGACCGACATCGGCCACTACCTGGACTTCGTGCTGGTGATGTTCCTCGCCTTCGGTTGCTGCTTCGAGGTGCCGGTCGCGGTGGTGATCCTCGTTGCCATGGGTTGGGTCACGCCCGAACAGCTCACGCGCAGCCGGGGTTACGTGATCGTCGGCGCCTTTGTCGTCGCCGCGGTCCTCACCCCGCCCGACGTGCTCTCGCAGACTCTACTGGCCGTGCCGATGTGCCTGCTGTACGAGCTGGGCGTGATCGCGGCGCGCATGCTGGCGCGGCGCCAACCGGCCGACGCGGGCGCCGTCTGACACGACGGGCGTGACAATTCGTTACAAGTATCACGGCCAATTTGCGCTGCCGTCCACGCGGTCGTCCGTATACTAGTCCCGCTAGTAAAAGCCTATAACAAATGTATTAGAGGGATGTTCCCATGAAGCGTTCCAGCGCCGACATCGAAGATACTCGCGACGCCAGCCTGCGCGTCTCCAAGCGCGTGCGCGACAGCCTCAAGGCCGCCGCGGCCGTGATGGGGCGTCCGCTGTACGACGTGACCAACGAGGCCATCAGCAATTACCTGTCCACGGTCAAGCTGCCGGACCTGCAGGCCACGTTGCGCAAGGCCACCAAGGCGCGCAAGTAAGTCGCTCCGTATCGCCGCGAGAACGCCAGCCTCCCCGGCTGGCGTTCTTTTTTTCGGGCCATGGATGGCCCGAATGCCGGCAACGCAGGAGCAGTTGCCGGCGAGGCCATGGATGGCCCGAATGCCGGCAACGCAGGAGCAGTTGCCGGCGAGGCCATGGATGGCCCGAATGCCGGCAACGCAGGAGCAGTTGCCGGCGAGGCCATGGATGGCCCGAATGCCGGCGACGCAGGAGCAGTTGCCGGCGAGGCCATGGATGGCCCGAATGCCGGCGACGCAGGAGCAGTTGCCGGCGAGGCCAGGGTGGCGCCGCGACCTGGCGTTCCACTACCCCTGGCGGTCAGGGCTGCGCGCGGTGCGCCATCCGGGTGTGGACACCGTGCCGGCTTGCGGCGGCCGACCGCAGCCACACCCCATGGTGCCTGCCACCGGCCCCGTCGAGGCGCCAGCGGGCGCCGCGCCGCCTGCGCGACGCGGTGTGGCGCCTACTCCAGCGGCGGCAATACCGTCATCACTTCGGCGATGGTGGTGATGCCGCGCGCGACCTGCGCGGCGGCCGACAGGCGCAGCGGACGCAGGCCCTCCGCCAGTGCCGCCTCGGCGTAGCGCACGACGTTGGTGTCGGCCTCGATCAGCCCGCGCAACCGTGGCGTCAGGCGCATCATCTCGTAGATGCCGGTGCGGCCGAGGAAACCGGTGTTGCGGCACTCCAGGCAGCCCTGAGGTCCCATGGCCTGGGTGGGCAGCTCCACGTTCCAGCCGTGCGTCAGCGCGCGCCAGGCGGGTTCATCCACCGCCGCCGGCGCCTTGCAGTGCGGGCACAGGGTGCGCACCAGGCGCTGCGCCACCACGCCGGTGAGCGTGGACTGGATCAGGTAGTGCGGCACGCCCAGGTCGAGCAGGCGCGAGACCGCGCTGGGCGCATCGTTGGTATGCAGGGTGGACAGGACGAGATGGCCAGTGAGCGAGGCCTGCACTGCCATCGAGGCGGTTTCCAGATCGCGGATCTCACCCACCATGATGATGTCCGGATCCTGCCGCAGCAGGGTACGCACGCCCGCGGCGAAATCGAGGTCGATTGCCGGTTGCACCTGCATCTGGTTGAACTCCGGCGAGACCATCTCGATCGGATCTTCCACCGTGCACACGTTGAGGTCGGGCGTGGCCAGGTGCTTGAGCGTGGAGTACAGCGTGGTGGTCTTGCCCGAGCCGGTCGGGCCGGTGACCAGGACGATGCCGTGCGGGCGCTCCACCATGCTGCGCCAGGTTGCCTCTTCCTCGGCCGAGAAGCCGAGCTGCGCGAATTCCTTGACCACGACGTCCGGGTCGAAGATGCGCATGACCACCTTCTCGCCGAAGGCCGTGGGCATGGTGGAGAGGCGCAGCTCCACTTCCCGTCCACCGGGCGAGCGGGTCTTGATGCGGCCGTCCTGTGGCCGGCGCTTCTCGGCCAGGTCCATGCGCCCCAGGATCTTGATGCGCGCGGTCACCGCGGTCATGACCGGCGGCGGCATCTCGAACACCTTGTGCATCACCCCGTCGATGCGGAAGCGGATGTTGCCGTTGTCGCGACGTGGTTCGAGGTGGATGTCCGAGGCGCGCTGGTCCAGCGCGTACTGCAGCAGCCAGTCGACGATGTGCACGACGTGACGGTCGTCGGCGCCGATGTCGCCGGACTGCCCGAGTTCCACCAGCTGCTCGAAATTGAACATCGCGCTGGCGTCGTAGCCGCCCTCGATCTTGGCGTCGCGCGCCTTCTGGATCGAACGCTGCACGCCATAGAACTCGGCCAGGTAGCGGTTCACGTCGAGCGGGCTGGAGACCACGCGACGCACCTCGCGGCGCAGGATGTGCGCCAGGTCGCCGACCCAGCGCAGGTCGTAGGGTTCGGCCGTGGCGATGGTCACGTCGGTCGGCGTGACCGCGACCGGCAGGATGCGGTAGCGCTGCGCGTACTGCTGCGAGATCACCGCCGTGACCGCGGCCACGTCGATCTTCATCGGATCGATCTTCAGGTAGGGCAGCTGCACCTTGTCGGCCAGCCACTGCGTCAGGGCTTCCAGGCTCAGCGGCCGCCCGGGCTGGCGCAGGTCGGCGGGCTTGAGGTTGGACACCAGCACCAGCGGATGCAGGGCGAGCTTATCCTTGCCGTTGCGCGCGTCGGCGCGCACGCGCAGCGCGTCCTCGCGCGCCAGCAGGCCCTCGTGCACGAGGACCGCCAGGGTCTCGTCCAGGTCCAGGCGCCGGTGCAGTCCCAGCTGGGGCACGGGCACATCGCGCTTGACCAGCGTCGGGCGGGGCGGGGTGACCATGGACAAGATCCTGTGGCGGAACCGGGGCCTCGCTATACTAGCCCGCTTTTCCACAGTGCCGGCCGGGCCGTCCCCGCCCGAGGCCGGCACCGGGGCGGCCGTCGCGCGGGCGCCTCGCCGCCACTGCGCGCCGAGCGGCGCGACTGCCCGAGGATTCCGCCGTGAAAGGCCCCAGCTTCCAGGACCTGATCCAGACCCTGAACCGCTACTGGGCGGAGCAGGGTTGCGTGCTGCTGCAGCCCTTCGATACCGAAGTGGGCGCCGGCACCTTCCATCCCGCGACGTTCCTGCGCGCACTTGGGCCGGAGCCCTGGGCCGCGGCCTACGTGCAGCCCTCGCGTCGGCCCACCGATGGCCGCTACGGCGAGAACCCCAACCGCCTGCAGCACTACTACCAGTACCAGGTGGTGCTGAAGCCCAACCCGGACAACATCCTGGATCTGTACATCGGTTCGCTGAAGGCCCTCGGCATCGATCCGCTGGTGCACGACCTGCGCTTCGTCGAAGACAACTGGGAGTCGCCCACGCTCGGCGCCTGGGGCCTCGGCTGGGAGGTGTGGCTGAACGGCATGGAGGTCACGCAGTTCACCTACTTCCAGCAGGCCGGCGGCCTGGAGTGCTGGCCGGTCACGGGCGAGATCACCTACGGCCTGGAGCGTCTGGCGATGTACCTGCAGAACGTGGACAACGTCTACGACCTGCTGTGGACGCGCGCGCCGCACGGCGATGTGAGCTATGGCGACGTGTACCACCAGAACGAGGTCGAGCAGAGCACCTACAACTTCGAGCACGCCGATGTGGGCGAGCTGTTCCACCGCTTCGACGCCTGCGAGGCCGAAGCGCAGAAACTCGTGGCGCTGGGGTTGCCGCTGCCGGCCTACGAGCAGGTGTGCAAGGCCAGCCACAGCTTCAACCTGCTCGACGCGCGCCGCGCCATCAGCGTGACCGAACGCCAGCGCTACATCCTGCGCGTGCGCACCCTGGCCCGGGCCGTCGCCGAGGCGTATTTCGCCCAGCGCGAGAAGCTCGGATTCCCCGGCCTCAAGACCAAGAAGGACGCGGCGTGATGAACGCGAAGACGCTGCTGATCGAACTGGGCACGGAAGAGCTGCCGCCCAAGGCCCTGGACGACCTCGCCGCGGCCTTTGCCCGCGGCGTGGCGGACGGCCTGCACAGGCGCGGCGTCACCGGCGCCTACGCGCACAGCCGCACCTGGTGCACGCCGCGGCGCCTGGCCGTGGCCATTCCCGACGTGGCCGTGCAGCAGCCCGCGCAGAAGCACGAAGTGCTCGGCCCCTACCTCAACATCGGCCTCGCGGCCGACGGCACGCCGACCCCCGCCCTGCTCGGTTTCGCCGCCAAGAACGGCGTGGCGGTGGAACAGCTGCAGCGCCTCGTCGACGCCAAGGGCGAGCGCTTCGTCATGCGCAGCGAAAAGCCCGGCCAGGCCACTGCGGCGCTGGTGCCGGAGATCGTGCGCGAGGCGCTGGCCGCGCTGCCGATCCCCAAACCCATGCGCTGGGGCAACCACGACTATACCTTCGTGCGCCCGGTGCACTGGCTGGTGATGCTGCACGGCGCCGAGGTGATCGACGGCGAGGTACTTGGTGTGCGCAGCGGCCGCGCCTCGCGCGGGCACCGCTTCCACCATCCGCAGCCGGTGCATGTGGCCGATGCTGATTCCTGGCTCGACAGCCTGCGCGCGGCCAAGGTGCTGGCCGATCCCGCCGAGCGGCGTGAGCGCGTGCGCCGTGAGGTCGCCCGGGTCGGCGCCGATCTCGGCGGCGAGCCGCGCCTGCCCGCAGGGCTGCTCGACGAGATCGCCAACCTGACCGAATGGCCCGTGGCCATCGCCTGCGCCTTCGAGCGCGACTTCCTCGCCGTGCCACAGGAAGCCCTGGTGATGACCATGGAGACCAACCAGAAATTCGTGCCCGTGTTCGATGCTGGTGGCCGCCTCACCGAACACTTCATCGGCGTGGCCAACATCGAAAGCAGTGACCCGGCGGAGATCCGCAAGGGCTACGAGCGTGTGATCCGGCCGCGTTTCGCCGATGCCAAGTTCTTCTTCGACGAGGACCGCAGGCAGCCGCTGGCGCAATGGCAGGACGCCCTCAAGAGCGTCACCTATCAGCAGTCTCTGGGCAGCGTGTGGGACAAGTGCGTGCGCGTGGCGGAACTTGCCCGCGTGATCGCCAATCGCGTCGGCGTCGACGCCGGCGCGGCAACGCGCGCCGCCGCCCTGGCCAAGTGCGACCTGATGAGCCGCATGGTGGGCGAATTCCCCGAGTTGCAGGGCGTGATGGGCCGCTACTACGCCGCCGCCCACGGCGAGAGCGCCGACATCGCCCAGGCGCTGGACGAGTTCTATGCGCCGCGCTTCGCCGGCGATGCCATCGCCCGCAGCAAGGTGGGCCAGGTGCTGGCGGTGGCCGAGCGCCTGGACACCCTGGCCGGCATCTTCGCCGTCGGCCTGAAGCCTAGTGGCAACAAGGATCCCTTCGCCCTGCGCCGCGCGGCGCTGGGCCTGGCGCGCACGCTGATCGAGGGCGGCCTGGACATCGACCTGCCGGCGCAGCTGGCCGAGGCGCTCGCCCTGCTGCCGGATTCGGCCCTCGCTGCCGGCTTGCCCAAGGGCAAGGACGGCAAGGTCGCGGCGCTCAATCCCGGTGCGCGCCGCGCCGAGCTGGCGCATGATCTGGTCGAGTTCATCCTCGACCGCCTGCGTGGCTACTACACCGAACAGGGCATTGCCGCCGAGGCCTTCGAGGCGGTCCGCGCGCTGGCGCCGCCGTCGCTGCTGGACTTCGACCGCCGCCTGCGCGCGGTGGTGGAGTTCGCGCGCCTGCCCGATGCGGCGGCCCTGGCCGCGGCCAACAAGCGCATCGGCAACCTCCTCCGGCAGTATCCCGACGCGCTGCCGGACCACGCCGACACCGGCCTGCTGCAGCACGAGGCCGAGCGCGCTCTGCACGGCGCGCTGCAGTCGGCCCTGGACGACGCCCTGCCGCTGATTGCCGAACACCGCTACGTCGAACTGCTGCGCCGCCTGGCCCACCTGCGCGCACCGGTCGATGCGTTCTTCGAGGCGGTCATGGTGATGGCCGAAGACGCGGCGCTGCGCCGCAACCGCGTCGGCCTGCTGGCGCAACTGCGTCGGCTGTTCCTGCAGGTGGCGGACGTTTCGCTCCTGCCGGCGGCCTAGACGCTGCGACATGCCGACGCAGCGCGGTTCCGCCGTGCTGCGCGGCAGCATGCGCCCTCGGAGATATTTCCCTATGCGTCCGCCTCGTGTGGCCGTTGCGGCCCCCGTTCCGCTGCGGCGCAGCAGATCGCGCCACGCAAGGCACCGACTCAGGGCTTGACCTCGACGGCTTGATTTCTTACGGTCCCGTAAGGATTGCCTGAGGTCATGTTGCTGCAACACGACTCTGGGGACAGGCAAGGGACGCCGACGAGTCAGGGGATGCGCCACCGGTTTGGGGTCCGGGCTACCGCCCGGAAATCCGGTCGCGCAGCACAGCACCCCTGGCACCAATAGTTTCCGCCGACACCGGCGCACGCACCGGAGCGATCCATTCGCCTCCGACGGCGTCCTGCGGCCTGGGGATCGAGGTGCGGTCGTCCCGCCCGGACGGCCAGGTGCCGCCCGTTCGTCGGGTTCGGCTCGGGCGCCTTCGTCGCCAGGAAAGGGATGCAGAGCCGACGCGGACGCGGCAGGGCTGCGGGAACTGATCAGCCGTTAGTCAAACAACGAGGGTCAAATGAAGATTGCCAACCACCGACTTTCCCGATCCGTACTCAGCGTCGCGCTCGGCTTGTGCCTGGCCTCAGCGGTGCAGGGCCAGAGCGTGACGGGCTCCATCTTCGGCTCGGCGCCCGGCTAAGAGGGCACCACGGTCGTGGTGAAAAACCTCGAAACCGGACTGACCCGCACTCTTCCGGTGGACAGCAGCGGTCGCTACCGCGTCCCCTCCCTGCCGGTGGGTCGCTACAAAGTCGTGCTGGAACGCAACGGCACCGAAGTGGGCGTGCGTGATGAGGTCGCCGTCACCGTCGCCGGCGGCACCCAGGTCGACTTCGCCGGCAAGGGCGAGGAACTGAGCACGATCCAGGTCCTGGCCAATGCCGCACCGGCCATCGACGTCTCGCAGGTGGACACCCGCTCGGTGTTCACCGCCGAGCAGCTGCAGAAGCTGCCCCTGGCGCGCGACATCGCCAGCGTGGCCCTGCTCGCCCCGGGCGTGGTCCGCAACGACAGCTACAACGCCAATGGCAACACGGTGCCCAGCTTCGGCGGCGCGGCCTCATCCGAGAACGCGTACTACATCAACGGCTACCCGGTCACCAACCCGCTGACCTCGATCGGCTTCAGCACCCTGCCGTTCGACGCGATCGACCAGGAGCAGATCCTCACCGGCGGTTACGGGGCCGAGTTCGGCCGCGCCACGGGCGGCGTGATCAACATCGTGACCAAGCGCGGCACCAAGGAGTGGAAGGGCGGCATCTACACCATCTGGGCCCCGGAGGCCCTGCGCGCCAATCCGCGCAACAGCTACTTCCCGCAAACCGGCTTCTTCGGCGACAACAATCCCGATCCGAACAAGCGCACCGACGGCAAGCTGTATCAGCTGCGCAACCACAACCAGTACTGGACCGAGACCACCGGCGTGTACGCCTCCGGTCCGATCGTGCAGGACCACCTCTACCTCTACGTCAACGCCGAACAGCAGCGCCGCGACGGCGAGGGTGTCGCCATCACGACTCTGGCCGCGCCGACCACCAAGGGCGGGTGGATCGACTACTCCTACAAGTATCCGCGCTGGAACGCCAAGCTCGACTGGAACATCAACGACAACCACGTGCTCGAATTCACCGGCGTGTCCGACGTGACGCGCTACCACGAGGACGGCTACACCTACAGCTATGCCGACGACACGCACGGTGCGGACAAGAACTCCGGCAGCGACACCGAGGACAACGCCAAGCTGTACATCGGCAAGTACACCGGCTACCTCACCGATGAGTTGACCCTGTCGGCGATGTACGGCCAGCAGAAGATCGACCACGTCAACGATCCATGGGGCTATCGGGCCGACTGCCCGCGCATCTCCGCCTCCACGGCGGCGCGTTACCCTGGCTTCAACTACACCGGGTGCCAGACGGCAGCCACCCACTACGTCGACGGCCAGTACGACAAGACCAAGGGAGGCCGGCTCGACCTGTCCTACGTCTGGAACAGCCATGAGTTTCACTTCGGCTACGACCGCCAGGACGCCGAGTCCTACACCGGATCGGAATACGCCGGCGGCTATGTCTGGGTGTACTCCAAGACCAACAATCCGAATGC
>Ga0208826_1001076_pt1 | contig 24464 bp, 24 predicted proteins | sample AD_UKC115_MetaG_FD_184451 | JGI IMG/M metagenome (GOLD analysis project Ga0208826, IMG submission 184451) | Active sludge microbial communities of municipal wastewater-treating anaerobic digesters from Hong Kong - AD_UKC115_MetaG (SPAdes)... | ecosystem: Engineered > Bioreactor > Anaerobic >...
CTGTTGCATAAAAAACATCCATCCCATCAGGATCCCAGTAGGTCACGGGGTTGTTGTGGCAGAATGCATACAGATTCCATAGCTGGGGGTTGCTCAGGGCAGCGTCTCGGTTTATTACTGGATCAGGACTCAGCCAGCGGTAGTAATAGTTCCCATAGTAGCAAGCGCCAAAATAATCCAGATCCGATTCCGTATCCCTCTCCTTGCCTGAAAACTTCATCGCCGGACTATAGGAGTTTTCCCAGATCTTCTGAATGCCACCATAAAAATCACAAGCCGCAGCAAAGACCCTCACCCCATTCTGATCCGTTACCACCCGGGTGGAGTTCACCTGGTCTGAAGTGTAATAATAAATCTGGCCCGTCTGTGGCTGGTACTCTGCCAATAACCTATCCCCCAAATAAATGTAATCCCTCTGGCATTCACCAAGCCCATTGTATTCAGCCAGTAGCTTCCCGTCAAAAGAATATACATAATATGTTCCGGTTGAACCCACTGACAGAATGCTGGCTCCTGTATTGGTAATAACCGTCGTTCCACCTGCTTTGCTTATCTCAATGGTTGAACTGCTTACCTGGTTCTGAACAGGCTTATTAATGCTACTTCCGCTGGCCACTCCTCTCTCCCCTTTCATAAACCGCTCCCTCCGAAGCTTTAATATCCTCTCCGTCTCCTCCTCCTTTTCTGCTCTTCCTACCTTCTTCGCCCTGATGCCAAAGCTTTCGTCACTCACATCGAACGGATATCTATCAGGCATGGCCAGACTCTTGCTAAAACTATAACTTGCTCCCAGCCCTGAACTCAACCTGAGTGATTTTAGCCCCGAAGCGGATTCCATAACATTAAGCAGCCGTACACTCTCCTCTTTTCCGCCATTAAGCCTCCTCATCAACCACCCGCCATAGCCCAGCTCTTCATGGTCATCTTAACCAAACCAGCATTTTTATATACACCGGTATATTGGAACAGTTTAATTTTGGCTCTTATTTAGATACAAATCTCTCCGCACCTTTCCTATCGATGCAAAAAATTTCCAATCGAATTAGTACTTCCTCTTTAATAGATGATCTCAACGATTCCAATGAGCTGATAAACACCCAATCATTTGACCATGTTACATAACCATGTGGATTCCTCAAATTTGGATCCCGAACAAGTCTAGCTTCATCTAATAGTTCTGTCTTTACTCGCAACAAAATAAAATCATTAAGTCCTTCAATCGTAATAGGATAAGAGTCTATTTCAATACAAAGATGTACTCTTTGCTCAGCATTTAAATCCAGACCTTCATTTTTAAGTTTCTCAGCGCACAAAGAATAGATTTCGTCCTTTATAGTTGAGTAATCCGGTATCTCATAATCAACATATACCAATAATGTTATAGACCTTATCCCTCTTAGCTGCTCTTGAACAACCGATTTTGAATCATAATCTCCATTTTCTATCTGCTGGCCCTGAATGTAGCCCACGCTAATAGATAAAATCACCATTACGATTAACAAATTGCGTTTCACTTTGCAATCCTTTCATATGCCCTTTCTTTATATCGGTCGGCATAGATTTCAGCTCGTCTTTTCTCATGTTTTATTATTTTTCCTTCTTTATCTCTTATATTCCTCAAATCTCTCCTATATTGGAGCGGAGACCGAGCTGCCTCGTCAGCATGCCCCAATTCATGCAAGGCATGTCTTATAGTATCACGATTAAATATACTTATAGTTAAATTGGTATCAAGTATCAAAGTGGCTTCTCTTACAGACCAAGTAGCCAAATTTTCCATCTCTTCTAAAGTCATTCCAGGAGTTAGCTTCGTAAGATTTTCCCCATAATCTGGAATTATATCTGCTGCAAAACTTCCATATGCCTCATCCCCATCTATATCTTTCCCTGCATCTCCTTGCCCCTTATACAGATTTGGCCGGCCCTCACCTTCATAAAGCGCTAAAGTATCTCGTACCTTTTGACTTCTAGCCGCTAGAGTTGCAAAAAATGATCTTAGTTGTTCTGTTGCATAAAAAACATCCATCCCATTCGGATCCTAATAGGTCACAGGGTTGTTGTGGCAGAATGCATACAGATTCCATAGCTGGGGGTTGCTCAGGGCAGCGTCTCGGTTTATCACTGGATCAGGGCTTAACCAGCGGTAGTAATAGTTCCCATAGTAGCGAGCTCCAAAGTAGTCCAGATTTGACTCGGAATCTCTCTCCTTGCCTGAGAATTTCAATGCCGGTGAATAAGAGTTCTCCCAGATCTTCTGAATGCCACCATAAGGATCATACACAGCAGCAAAGACTCTCACCCCATTCTGATCCGTTACCACCCGGGTGGAGTTCACCTGGTCTGAAGTGTAATAGTAAATCTGGCCAGTCTGTGGCTGATACTCCGCCAGTAGCCTATCCCCCAAATAAATATAATCCCTCATGTCTTCACCAAGTCCATTGTATTCAGCCAGCAGCTTCCGATCAAGCACAAAAAAGTGCCTGGCCGGTGATCAGTGGTTAAGATGAGGAAGCGATTTTTTATAGAGAAGTTCGAGGACCAGATTAGCCTGCATATTAGCCACAATGCCGACACGCGGAGCCATCGGACTTATCTTCTCGCCGGGCTCGCTTTCCTCATCCCCGCAGAGATAAAGTTTTCCCAGCCGTCTGGTCCTGAGCTTATTATTTTTTCCAAAACCTGAAATCCCCGAGGCAGCAATGATTGGTCGATCGGGGAAAAGGCTCAGCCAGGTATTGATCAACATGCTCTTCTCACTGGCCAGGTCCAAGGCCTCGACCATAATCTCTGCTTCTGAAAAAAGTTTCCTGAGATTTTTGGCAGTGACTCTTACTGGATGAATTTCATACTGAGAAAAAGGATTTATTTTTTTAAGGTTCTCAACCAGGGCTTCTACTTTCAGCTGTCCGATCTGATCCAGAAAATAATACTGTCGGTTGAGATTAGAAGGGTAAACCCTGTCCATGTCGGCAATAATGAGCTTACCCACTCCCGCCCTGGCTAAAGAAACGGCTGCATTTGAACCCAGACCACCAGCTCCAGCTATGCCAACTACAGCCTCCCTTAATACTGATAGAAGCCCTGGATCATGTCTCGAGAATAATTCCTTTTCAAGCCTTTTAAGCTTCTTCCAATCAAGTTCTTCCTGTTTTTTCATCTTTCTCGCCTGTTTTAAGCTTAATTTCCACTTTCTGAGGACTTTCGGGCAGGCCTTTGAGCGCCCGGAGCAGGCCCTTTATCGTCTCAGTCAGCAGACTCTGAACAAACGGATTGAGGGGCACTCTCCGCCCATCAACTTTAAGTTCAGCCAGTGGTTCAAGCGGTTCGAGGACATTCAATAGAAAATCGGCCAGCCGTGAAATCTCCTCAGCCTGGAAGACAGGATAGCCGGGCGAAATGGGAAATGACTCATCAGCCACGACCGCCAGCAATTCTTCCGGCGCCTTGTTTTCATCGAAGTCAGCCACCTTTTGAAGCCTCCAGATTTTTTTAAAAGCACTTTCTTTTTTCCCGCCTTCAACCAGCAGAATATCTACTTCCGCGAATCGTTCCAGAGCTATGTCCAGCAGAGTTTGACCGGCTTTATTTTTTTCAATGGTAAAGATTTTTTCCGGGGCTAAAACCGTAGCTGCTTCCGCCCCGGCCGCCATAAACTGCCAGGAATCCTTACCCTCTTTATCAAGCTCCACTTCCTCACTGGCCTTCTTAAGCACGCCACATTTCAATGCACGGCTGTTCAATTCCTTGATCAAAGCCGTGATCAGCCTGGTCTTACCCGAATCTGAATTGCCCACAATAGCTACTGCTTTCATGCCTTGCTCCTTAGTAGCCCCTTCAGGCTTTATCCTTAAAATGGCTATGAGCCGACTGCTGGCAGTCTGAGATTTTTTGACGAAGAATTTCTACCGCATGGCCGAGGGCCGGCCAGACCACTTCCAGATTCTCGAGCGCCCCGCTCACACTGCCTGGCAAGTTGATAATGAGCGTTTGCTTTCTGACACCGCAGACCGCCCGGCTGAGCATGGCCATTGGAGTTTTTTTTAAACTTTCGGCCCGCATCGCTTCAGCCAGGCCTGGAACTTCCCTCTCCATCACCTCGAGTGTCGCCTCTGGAGTTATGTCTCTGGGCGAAAGTCCGGTCCCGCCAGTAGTTAAAATAATCTCCGGCGAGTCCTGACGGTCACACCATTCCAGAAGCTTTTGTCTGATGGCCTCTTTCTCATCAGGCACAATGGCCATCGCCAACACCTCGCCGCCCCGCTGAATCACAAAGTTTTTGAGTTCAGGCCCGGTCAAATCAGGCCTTTCTCCGCGAGCTGAGCGGTCAGAGACAGTCAGGATAGCCAACTGCAATCCTTTTAGTTCACCTGCTTTGTCTGACATAGATTTTATCTCCGGCTTTGATTTTACCGCCTTTTATAACTTTCACAAATATTCCTTCCTGCGGCATAACGCACTCACCAACCTGCCTGAAAATGGCACATTTCGTATGGCAGGTCTTGCCGATCTGAGTCACCTCCAGAATAATACCCCCATCAGTTTCAATGACTGTCCCTACCGGAAGATGTGGCAGGTCGAGGCCGGAAGTGGTGATATTTTCAGCAAAATCACCAGGACCAACTGCCAGCCCCAGTTGCTTCATCTTATCAATGCTTTCTATGGCCAGAAGACTCACCTGCCTGAGGCCTGGCCCGGCATGAGCATCACCCTCCAGGCCCTGGTCCTCAATTAAAATACCTTCCTGTCGAGGCTTTTTGCGCACGCTTTTCCGGCGGCTGATATTGACTGAAACGACCAGGCCTGATGACCTTTCCTCGCTCTTATCTGAATTTGGTTGGACTTCTTTTGTTTCATTATTCTGGCCAGCCGCTTTATCTAAGCTCGCGTCCATCTTTTTCTCCTGATTCATTTTCACCCGCCAGCCTTTTCCAGCCGGATATCCTCCTGGCTGATCATTTATTCTTTAAAAGTGGAAATTGCCGCTTTTCCCGCCAGCTTTAGAAACTAAATGAATCTCGCCTATGATCATTCTTCTATCAAAAGCCTTGCACATATCATAGACAGTCAGGCAGGCTACAGCCACAGCCGCCAGAGCTTCCATTTCGACTCCGGTTCTATCCACCGCTCGCACCGAGCTTTTAACTTCAACCAGATTTCTCCCCGGCCTTGGATTAACTTCAACCTCAACCGAAGTAATCCTTAAAGGGTGACAGAGAGGAATTAATTCGGAGGTCTTTTTGGCTGCCTGGATGCCTGCCAGACGGGCAGCAGTCAGAACATCACCCTTAGGCAGCCGGTTTTCAGTGATTAACCGCATAACCTCAGCTGAAACCTTAACTTCACCTCTGGCTTCAGCCTGGCGGAGAGTTTCCGGTTTTTCGGCCACCTCTACCATTTTGATTATTCCAGACTTATTCAAACTTTTGTCTTCCTGCCGCCTTTTTCTTTCCCGGGTCATTTTTTTCTCCTGATTCTCTTTTTACCTCTGATTTTACCGACCGCACAATATCAAAATAGTGACTTTAGGCGCTCATAATTCAGCCTGTTTTCTACCACTCATCCCCCGACACTTCTCAATCCCTTGCCATTCAGCTGGCCATCTGTTTCCTGCCAGCTACCAGGTTTTTCCGCCAGGGCCTTCTTCAGAAGGGCTATAACTTCCTCATCACCCGCCCCTCGCCTTAGCACCGCTTTTATATCATAAGACCTGGTAGAAAAGAGGCAGGTTCGAAGCTGTCCATCGGCGGTCAGCCTCAACCTGTTGCAGGCCCCGCAGAAATGATGGCTGTAAGGGGCGATGAAGCCAAAGGTTCCCTTCATCCCGGGTAACCGGTAATGATGGGCAGCCGGGCCCGAGCCCTCGACAAAAACTGGCTCGAGTTCAGCTTCTCTAATCAGACCGCTGTCCTTAAGTTTTTTTAAAATCTCTGTAGCTGAAACAAATAGACCTTTAACCGGTGAAAAATCCATAAGCTCAATAAATCTGAGATGAACAGGTAATTTAAAGGCTAAATTAATAAATTGACTCAGGCTCTCCCCGTCATCATTAAAATCTCTAAGAATAACGGTATTGACTTTGACCGGATCAAAACCAGCCCTGACTGCCAGCTCGAGACCGGTTAAAACCTGGCTCAAACCATCAATGCCGGTAATTTTCTGATATTTCACCCGGTCAAGGGTATCAAGAGAAATGTTTATCCGCCGCAACCCGGCCTCTTTTAACTCGCTGATGTATTTCTCAATAAGAATTCCATTGGTGGTAAGAGAAACATCCTTTACCCCGGGCAAAGAATTTATCTGGCCGACAAACCGGGCAGCGCCTTTTCTCACCAGGGGTTCACCGCCGGTCAGACGAAAACGGTCAACTCCCAGCTTCAAGGCCAGCCCGGCCAAGCGTAAGAATTCCTCGTAGGTTAAGATTTCGCTGTGGTCAATGAAACTAAAATCAGTTACTCCGCGGCAATAGAAGCAGCGCAGATTGCACCTATCAGTCAAGGAAATTCTCAGGTAATTTATCTGTCGATTATATCCATCGAGCATCTATCCAGACCTCAACCTGTATTATTACTATACTCCAACTAGGGCGCTTTATATAAACTCTCTCCTAAGGCTAATCCAGAGTCCCAAAAGTTGTGTCGAACTATTTCTATCCGTTGGCATCCTTTACCCTAGACAAATTTTCATAATGAAAAGACCACTTGAAATAAAAGGGCCCAGCTGAGAAACAGGACCTCTCCAGGATTTACCAAGCGCCATCCCATGTTTCTGTATTCCTGATTTCTATCTCTCCTTCTTCATCAAACCCCTCTACCACTCTACCAGATGGACTTTGACTTTTGTCCCTTCAGGTAGAAATTCAGCTTCAGCCGGAATAAGGGCCAGCCCACCTGTCATTAGAAAACTGGCCATCATACCTGATTCCTGTTTCCCCAGGGGCCTGGCCAGCCACTCACCGTTTTTATTTTCGAGATTCACCCTTAGAAAGTTAAGCCGGCCAGCCTTTTTCTTAACAGGTCCGGTCAGGATAGCTTCAATGTCAACCGGCCAGAAATTTTCGTGACCTGAAACTTTTTTAATCAAGGGCCTGACATATTCTTCAAAGGCAATCATCACTGCTCCTGGATTACCGGGTAAGCCAAAAAACCAGCGCCGCTTTTGCCCCTGGCGGAGAAAATAGAAAGCTAAAGGTTTGGCTGGCTTCTGAGCCACCTGCCAGAAAATTTTCCTGGCTGAGATTTTTTCCAGCGCTTCTTTGACCAGGTCATAATCGCCAACCGATACTCCGCCGGTGGTTATAATCAGATCAGCCTTTTTTACCGCCCGCTTTAAAGCTGAGATCAAAGACTTAAGGCTATCTTCCACTTTTTCCAGGCTGACCAGTTCTACCCCGCTTGACTTTAATAGAGCCTTAAGAATAACCGCATTGGAATTATAGATTTTTCCTGGCTGAAGCCTCTCGCCCGGCTCACACAATTCGTTACCGGTAATTATGACCGCTACTGCCGGCCGCCGGTAAACGCTCACCTGGTTAAAACCACAGGCGGCTAAAAGACCAAGCTCCGGCGTTTTAAGCACACTCCCCTGGCGGATGATTATTTCACCTTTCTTTACATCCTCGCCCGCCTCTCTGATATTTTCTCCAGGCTTAATTTGTCTTTTAATCAAGATTTGACTGCCCCGTCGCTCTACCTCTTCCAAGGGAACAACAGCCTCAGCTCCGGCTGGCACTGGAGCACCGGTCATGACTTTAACCGTCTCCCCGCTCCTGATCTTTTTTCTAAAATAATCGCCGGCCGGTTGGGCTGCCACCAACTTAAGACTGATATAATTCGCTCCTCCTTTTCCTGTATCTCTTTTGGTATCCTCGCTGCAGATAGCATAGCCGTCCATGGCTGAATTTCGGAAGGGTGGAACATTTATTTTCGACCTGATGTCCCGAGCTGCCACCCGGCCCAAAGCCTCATCGAGGGTAACCGCTTCCTGCCCCAGGACGGTCGCTTTTTCAATTACCAGCTTCCTGGCCTGTTCATAAGGTATCATTCTCGTTTCCCTTCATATGTTTTCATATATCTTTATTTTATCTTTTTCATCTTATTTTTTTAAAATCCGTAACTGATTCTCTGGCTTTCCTGGCCCACCGATTCAAGGCGCTGCCACCGTCAGGGCTGAGGCCTTAATTCCAGCCCAAACCTGTTCTCCGGGCTGCAGATTAAGCTCTTCCAGAGAGGCTCTGGAAATAAGCGCCTTCAGGTTAAACCCGCAATTAACACTGACCAGTATCATCCGGTCAAAAGATTTAATTTCTTCGACTGGGCCGTAAAACCAGTTTCTGACACTGGTTCTAGGCCTGTCCTTGGTGAGAATAACCTCCTCTGGCCTGAAGGTTAAAATTACCCGCTGGCCCGGTTGAGCCAAACCATAAGCCTGGATAGTCTGCCCGTGAGCTGAAATTTTAAGCAGGCCCTGCTCTTCGCAGACCGCAATTCCTTCCACCAGAGTCTCATGGCCAAGGAGCCTGGAGATATCAGGTGTGGCTGGCCTGGAGAAAACTTCCTCCACCGGCCCGGCCTGAACTATTTCGCCGTCAATCATGACCATGATCCGGTCAGCTAAATAGGCAGCTTCATCGCGGTTATGAGTGACCAGAATAGTCGTTGTGCCGGTTGATTTCCTGATGCGGGAAAAATCTTCCAGGAGAAGATCCTTTAAGTCCACATCCAGGCCGTTAAACGGTTCGTCTAGAAAAAGAAAATCTGGCTGAATAATGAAAGCCCGGGCTAAATGAACCCGCTGTTTTTCGCCACCAGACAGTTCAAAGGGCGAACGGTCAAGATAGGGCTCAAGCTGAAAAAGGCGGGAAATCGCCTCGAGCCTTTTTTCCTGTTCAGAAGATTCAAACCTCCGGAATTTAAGCCCCAGCAACAAATTATCCCTGACTGTTCCTTTGAAAAAAACCGGTTTCTGCAGCAAATAGACCGCCCGGCGGCCCAGCTCGGTCCGATTGCCATCAGTAACCAGCCGGCCTTGATAATATATCTCACCGCTATCAGCTTCCTCCAGCAGGGCGGCTATCCTCAGAAAAGTGCTTTTCCCGGCTCCATTAGGTCCGAATAGAACCAGGCACTCCCCTTTTCTCAGTTCAAAAGACGGAACGCTAAGAACCCAGTTTGAGCCTCTGGTCAGTCTCAGCCCTTTTATTTCCAGTTCGGTCTTTTCCACTTTGTTTCTCCGCGGTGCTGGATTGACGTCAGTAGCCAGTTAACCGTAAAACTCAGAGCTAAAAGAACCAAGCTCAAATAGATGGCGGCAGTGAAATTACCCATTCTTGTTTCCTGAACAATAGAGGTGGTCAGAACCCGGGTATAGCCTTTGAGGTTCCCGCCAACCATCATGACCGCTCCAACTTCAGAAATGACTCCGCCAAAAGCGGCAATCAGGGCAGCCAGCTGCCCCAGCCTGGACTCGTTGATGAGAATTTTAATCATCTGCAGACGCGAAGCCCCTAAAGCCCTGGCCTGAAGGAGAAGCTCGGCCTCAACCTGCTCGAACGCCACAAATGACAGGCCGGCTACGACTGGAAAGGCGATGATAAACTGGGCAATGACCATAGCTGCTGGCGTATAGATTAATTGAAGAAAACCAAGAGGCCCATTCCGCCAGAAAAGGAGGGCAATAAACAAGCCAATGACTACCGGCGGCAATCCCATGCCGGTGTTAATCAGCGAAATAATAAATCTTTTCCCCCGGAACTCCCTTAAATATAACCAAATGGCTGAAGGCAAACCAGTCAGAAAAGCCAGCAAGACGGCCAGGCCAGAGACAGTCAGGCTGAGCCAGGTAATCTGGAGAAGTTCAGCTAAAGACACTATCTGTAATCCTTCTTTATTTTGTTATTATATGATTTAGTTATCATCTGCTGTCTTTATCGCCGCCAGCTATTATAATAGCTTTTCTCCTATTTACTTATCTACTGCCCTGCCTTAAAGTTTTCTATCCTTAAATATTTTATCTTTCGGCAGTCAAGGGGTTTAATACCTAATACTTCTATGTATAAAAGCCTTTCATATTTTTTTTAAATTCTTATTCCTGAAATAAAATCAGTCTTTTTGATTTTAATTTGACCTGCTCTGGCTATTTAGTCTTAACGGCTTAAACAAGCCAGGAAATTCAGTTTCATTTTTATCAGTTGTAAGAGAACCTGGCTCCTGTCCAAAATCCCTGATTAGCTGCTGACCCGCGGGAGAAACCAGAAAATCGCTGAAGGCTCTGGCTCCAGCCTCATTTAGCCGGCCACCTCGCTTTTTCAAAGTAATAACCGAATAGATATTCTTATAGTTGTCATCGGAAGTCAGAACAGCCAGCTCCAGTCGGCCTTTTTTACTCATCTTGTAGAAAGTTGGAAAATCAGAAAGAATATAAGCTCTTTTTTCTGAGGCTATGAGCAGGCATTCGCCCATCCCCTGGCCAGCTTCGATATACCAGCCGCCCTGAGGCTCAAGACCTATTTCTCTCCAGATTTTTCTTTCCAGAACATGGGTTCCAGAATTATCGGCCCGGCTAACAAACGGCTGCTGTTGGCTGGCAATGAGTCTAAAAGCTTCTGGAAAAGCTTTTCCTTTTATTCCAGCCGGGTCAGCCGGCGGCCCGGCCAGGATGAAATCGCTGGACATTATTTCCCGACGTTCTTCACCATAGCCTTCAGCCATAAATTTTTCTTCCAGTTCTGGAGCATGGACCAGAAGAACATCAGCCACCTGACGCTTGCCCATTTCCAGGGCCTCTCCGCTACCCACCGCTATAACCTTAACTTTATAGCCCGTAGACTGTTCAAAAACAGGAACAAGGACATCAAGTAAACCGCTATCCTGAAGGCTGGTCGTGGTGGCAATAATAAGATCGCGGGAAGAGCCGGTCGAGCCAGCCTTTTTTTCTTCAGACGTTGCCGTGTCTGTTTTATTAGCAGGATTTGGCTTCTGGACCACTCTCCAGGTAACGAATGATAAAAGCAGAATTAAAATAAGAAAATAACAAATTCGCCGGCGGTGCTTCTGGCCATTTTGCTTGGCTTTCTTATTTTCTTCCTGATTATAAGACTTTTCGCTATTTTTCATTGTCGTTCAAGCCCTATCCTCTCGCCATCAGCCCTGTCTCGAGCCATCCTTGGCGGTCATTATCTGATATAAAAAGGCCAGACTTTTGGCTTAAAAAACTGGCCACCGGAATTTCATCTCAGACTCCTGGCCACAGCGAGAAGCCAGGCCGTTTCGAACCTGAATTGGTCATTTGTCATTTCTATCTCTCGGGCTTCAGGCCTGTTTGCCAGGAGTTAAACTTTTAGTCTTAATTTTATCCCAATAGTTGCAGTGATTCAAATTCTGAGGTCTGAGCTATTCCGGAGCATTATTCTAGGCTGAGCATTTAATTTATAAATATCCTGCCCAAATAGATAGGCTCTCATTCCCCCGTCTGACTTCTTTGAACGGTCTAATCTTTTAGATATTCTCTTTATTAAACCTCTATTTTCTGGTTGAAAGTAACCGGGTCTAAGGGCGATACTCTTACAGTTAGCCAAGCTGTCTTTAAATGATAAGGCCTTAAGCAGACATATATAAAAAAATTGAATAAAAAGCAGGTTGAATTATATTATTCTATAATAAATTTTTTCTGATTAGCTTTTACGGCCAGAAAGGAGAGGCGATGATGATTGAGAAAAAAAATTCAGTCTTTTCGGTTTTAATCTTAGTCATTCTGGCCACTTTTTTAATTTCCACTATTTCGGCTGGAGCCAATCCCACCGATAAAAAGAAAAAAGAAGCTCTGGCTTCTATCGAAAAACATAAAGCTGAGATTATCACCCTGAGCGACCGGATCTGGCAGCTGGCTGAAACAGCCCTGGAAGAGACTCAATCATCCAAACTCCTGGCGGATTATGCTGAGGCTCAGGGTTTTAAGGTTGAACGGGGTGTGGCTGGCTTGCCAACTGCCTTCATCGCAACTTATGGCCAGGGCCGGCCGGTAATTGGCGTTCTGGGTGAGTATGATGCCCTCCCGGGACTATCACAAAAGGCTCAACCGGTCAAAGAAGCCCTTCAGCCTGGAGCACCCGGGCAGGGCTGCGGGCATAATTTGTTGGGGACAGCCGCTTTATCCTCGGCTCTGGCTATTAAGGAGTTAATCGAGGCAGGAAAACTTAAAGGCACCATCCGCTTTTATGGCACACCGGCTGAGGAAGCCACTGGCGGCAAGGTTTATATGGTCCGGGCTGGCTTATTTAATGACCTTGATGCCTGCTTGACCTGGCATCCCGGCCAAAAGAACGAGGTATCAGTTGACGGATCTCAGGCCATTGTCGAATTTATCATTGAGTTTTTTGGCCGGGCAGCTCATGCCGCCGGCGACCCCTGGAATGGCCGGAGTGCCCTCGCCGCCCTGGAATTATATACTACCGGACTTAACCGGATGCGTGAATTTGTCAAGCCAACCGTCCGGATGCACTATTCAATTCTTAATGGCGGAGATGTCCCCAACGTTGTTCCGGCCTATGCCAGATTGTGGTGCTGGCTCCGCGATTCAAAAGGAACAGGAGTCCAGCAGCTGATGGACAGAGCCCGCCACCTGGCTGAAGGAGCAGCCCTGATGGCTGAAGTCGAACAGAAATTGACCGTTCATGGGGGGAACTGGGAAACTCTGGTTAATCTGACCGGTGAAAAACTAATTTTCAATAATATGAACTGGCTCGGCCCGATAAAGTTTACACCTGAGGAGCAGGAATTTGCCAAGGAAATCCAGAAATCGCTGGGGCTTGAGCCCAAAGGACTGGATGAAACTATTCAGCCCTGGGCGACGCCCAAGCCTGATCCGGAGGGAGGTTCAACCGATGTGGGCGACGTCAGCTGGCAGGTACCGACTTTAAGTTTTAATGTGACCACTGCCCCGCTGGACACACCCTGGCATGCCTGGCCGGTGGTAGCCTGCGGCGGAATGTCCATCGGACATAAAGGCCTGATTTATGCCGCTCAGATTCTGGCCACGACCATGGTTGACATGTACGAAAACCCAAAATATATCCAGGCCATGAAAGAAGAGTTTGAACAAAAAAGAAAGGGTGTGGCTTATAAGCCCTTTGTCCCTGAGGGACCACCGGTCATCATTAAAAAGTAAAAGCTTCTATTTATTTTTCAACCGTAAAAAATTTCCAGTGAGCTGAAGAGCCAGAGAAGAAGGATCAAGGTCATCTCGATTGGCCAGAATAATAATGGTCAGGCCATCTTCATAGAATCGCTGGATTGTTGTTCTAAAACCGGTCGTTTCACCATAGTGCCAGGCTCTCTGGTGTCCTTGCCAGGGATTGAGGAACCAGCCAAAGCCATAAGCAGCCGGCTGTCCGTCAGGTCCAACCGGACCTCTTCCCCTGACCTTGACCGGAGTCAGGGCCAGCTTCTTTTCCTCAGCTGACAGCAGTGTTTCACCCCGCCAGGCCTCATCCCATTTAACAAGATCCTCAACTGAAGAATATATCCGGCCATCGCCTCTGGTGGCCGAGGTCAGGCTCTGATCCTGAATTTCCCAGCGGCCGGCCACCCTGGTATGACCGTAAGCCCGGTTCTGCACAGTATTTTTAGTTCGTTCATAGAGGACTGTGGTTTCCATCCCCAGCGGGGCAAAAATCCTGTCATGCAAGAATTGATCCAATGGCTGTCCCGAAGCCTTCTCAACCATGAGCCCGAGTAGAACATAGCCGGAGTTGCTATAACTCCACTCCTCGCCGGGCCTGAACTTCCCCCTTCTCTGTTGTTTCAGCAGCTCCAGCATCTGGTTATCAGTTATTTGCTGTTCTTCAATTGTTCTGGCTGGATCAGCCGGTGGTAGCAGGTCCTCATAATCGGGTAGACCTGAGGTGTGGGTCAAAAGATGCCTGATGGTAATGGCCTGACCATAAGCCGGGAAATCCGGAAAATAATCCTTTAAGCTTTGATCATATTGCAGCCGCCCATCCCTGGCTAACAGCATAACCGCACAGGCTGTAAACTGTTTGGTCACCGAGGCTAAGCGAAAATTGGTTTTAGAGGTAATTGGCTGAAGGGTTCTGATATCAGCCACCCCAGCCGTATAAAACTCTGGCAGCAGGCCATTTCTTATGACCACTGCCGCCAGGCCAGGTTCGTTGTTAGCAACCAGCCCGGAAAAGTATTTATCGAGAGATTCTTGCTCGGTCACCTTCTGCCTCCCCCTGAGATATTTTGACTCCAGACCGCTTGCTACCGGCCAGGCTGCTGCTAGACAAATAATAGAAATAATAGCTGGAAGGAGAAAAAGTTTGGACAGGTTAGCTATTTTCACCGATGCTCCTGCCAAAAATGAAAATCAGCCGGCTTTTTCAAGTCAGCCCTGGCTAATTAGAGTTCCTCCTGCGGAAATAAGCAAAACCCAGAAATAGCCCGCCAGTTAAAAGGATAACCACCCCCCAGATTAAATTGACATTGAGACCGAGAGATTTTTCATAGATGTGGCGCGGACCGAAAAAGCCATAGAGCAGAAGGAGCAAACCGTAAAAGCTGAGAAGGCTGCCCAAGGGAATTTTCAGATCAAAAAAATGAGAACCGTTTTTTTTCTCAGCCATAACATCACTTCCTTTTCACAGCCATTTTATTTAATTGTAAATTACCAGAATATTATATTCAAAATAACCATAACAATCAGGGCGACGGAACCCCAGACTTCAGGCCGGCGCCAGAACATCTCCGAGCCTTTTGTTCTTGGGGTCAAGCTGTAAACCAGGCCCTTCAACTCGGACTCAGCTTTTTTCCTGGTAAAGAAGCTGACCACAATCGTCACGACAAAATCAGTCAGCCAGGCCCACCAGGCCTGGAAAAAGTTAGCCGCCATTTCACTCGAGTAATGGATGACATTTAGCTTATAAAGCAGATAATGACCGGCAGCCGCCACGATTCCCGAGAGCAGGCCAAAAAAACCGCCCCAGGGAGTGGCTTTTTTCCAGAACATACCTAACAGGAAAGTAGCAAAAAGCGGTGCATTGAAAAAGGAAAAAATTAGCTGCATATAATCCATCAGGTTAGGAAATGACTGAACAATATAAGCGGTGCCGATGCTGAACAGAACACCGAAGATGGTAGCCAGTTTACCCATCATCAGGTAATGTTCATCTGGCATATTTTTCTTGATGTAGGTTCCGTAGATATCATAAGTCCAGACGGTGTTAAAAGCTGTCACGTTACCGGCCATGCCTGACATAAAACTGGCTAAAAGACCGGTGATGGCCAGACCCAGAACACCGTTGGGCAAATAATGGGCCAGTAAAAGGATCAGAGCCGAATTATAATCGGGAGTAGCTGAGCCCTGTAGAGCAACTGAATATTCAGGCAGAATAGCCACCGCTATAAGACCCGGCACAACGACGATCAACGGAACCAGCATTTTGGGAAAGGCAGCCATAATCGGCGTCCGGCGGGCAGCTGATATATTTTCTGAAGCCAGGGTCCTCTGCACCACCAGAAAATCTGTTGTCCAGTAGCCAAAGGACAGAACAAAGCCAAGCCCCAGCACCACTCCCATCCAGTTGACTCCCATCGGATTGGCCGCCGCGCTGCCCATGTTCTTCCAGGCATGAAGAAAGGTATCAGGAAGTTTAGCCGCCAGACCTGAGAATCCACCGACCGCTTTGAGACCAACATAGACAACAGGCAGCAGCCCCAACCAGATCAGAAAGAACTGGATGACCTCGTTATAGATAGAAGAAGATAGTCCACCGAAGAAAACATAAATTAAGACCACGCCGGCTGACAGGAGAATGCTGGCAGTCAGTGACCAGCCCAGCATCATTCTAAAAATCAAAGCCATCGCATACATGCTGATGCCACTCATCAGAAGGGTCATAATAGCGAATGAAAAAGCATTTAGTCCGCGGGTGGCTTCGTTATATCTCAGCTTAAGATATTCGGGGACACTTCTGACCCTGGTATTGTAATAAAAAGGCATCATGAAGATACCCAGGAAAACCATGGCCGGTATAGCCCCAATCCAGTAGAAGTGGACGGTTAAAATGCCATATTTGGCGGAATTGGCTACCATCCCGATCACTTCCAGAGCACCCAGGTTGGCTGAGAGGAAAGCCAGACTGGTTATCCAGCTGGGCAAAGACCGACCAGAAAGGAAAAAATCCTCGCTGGTCTTCATATACTTTTTCAGAGCATAGCCAACAACAATGGTTATAACTACATAAGCAGTCAGAATGAGGTAGTCAATCAAATTCAGACTGATGATTGGATCCATTTTTCCTCCAGTCACCACAATTGAAAGCGAGTATCCATCGTCCTTAGCTTTTAACTCTTATCTTACAGGCTATCAGGCTAAGCCCAGCTCCTGGTCAATAGCCTGCATGGCCTCCAGGCAAATACCAAGAAATTCATCCAGGGTCAGGCCAAGATTGGTACATTTCTCTATTTCTTCTCTTCTGGCTCCGCGAGCAAAACCTTTTTCCTTAAAGCGCCGCTTTAGAAAATCCAGGTCAACAGCTTTAAGTTTTTTAGACGGGTGCATGAGAGCAGAAGCAATGATCAGACCGGTCGTCGGGTCAGCCGCATAGATAGACCAGTCCATAGCCGATTGACACGGTACCTGCCCGGCATGAGCTTGAATCGCCTGCAGAACTTCAGCCGGCAAATTATAAGGGGCGAGCATTTTGACTGTCTCCTTAGTGTGAAGTTCTGGACTCTTTTCAGTCACTTCATAATCAAGGTCATGCAGCAGACCGGCCAGACCCCAGGTGTCTTCATTCCCGCCCAGTCTTCTGGCCAGAGCCCTCATACATTGCTCAACGGCCAGGCAATGCTTGACAAGGTTCGGCTGATGAAGATGCTGCTGTAATAGTTCCAGAGCTTCCTCTCTTGTCATCTTGAGCTCCTTTCTATTCGAATCTAGTTTAAAATTCGAGTGATATTATAGCTCAACTCAGCTTTTTCGGTCAGCTTTTTATCTGATACTTTAACGACAATGGTATACCGGCCTTCTTTCACCGGCAACCAGGCCCAGGTGTTGCTGGCTGAAGCTTTTCTTCCGAGCTTTTCCTGGCCATCGGCTGTCCGTAAGTAGAATTCATATTTCGGTCGACTAAAGCCTGAAGTTCTAACTGTTATTATAATCCTCTTTCCGGGGGCTTGAGGCGAAGGAGGTGTGGCCTCAATAAAAATCTGCGGTTCTTTGACCAGAGCCACCACCAGGCTTTTATTCAAAACATAGTCATAAAGCCCGACAGCCAGAAGACCCCTCGCCCCGGACTGCCCGGCAGTGGGCCTTAAAACCAGTTCAGTGGCCAGCTCAGCTGGAAAAATTGTTTTTGAAGAATTTTGAAGTGAATTCAGTTCAAAACCAAAAAGCACATTGTCAAGGGAAGGGACAATTATTTCATCAGAAAAAATCAAAGGTCGGCCACCAGGACGGGCTGGAATTGCTTGCCAGTTTTGAAGATGACCACGAGCCAGGCTCAGTTTATAAAGCACAGCCCCCGAGGTCAGAACATAAAGATTTTTTCCCTTGATTAACAGATGTTCTACTCGCTGGCTACCCAGATTGACCGACCAGCTCGTATTTTGTCTATGAAGATTATATTTTATGATACGGCCCGTTTCAGTTCCGATAAGGAGAGCATTATCATCGGGCGAACTGCCCAGCAGGCTGACCTTTTCTGACGGTCGATACACTTCTGACACCCGACCGGTTTTCTTATCCAGGCTGATAATCGGGCCAGTATCTTCCTGACAGAAAAGACAAGAAACTCCCCAGGCCGGAGCGACAGATGGATCAATAGTCAGGGAGCTCTGCCAGATAATTTCGCCTGAAAGAGGCCGCCTGGCTTCCTGTCTGGATTGGCCGAGAAGGTAAAGCAGTCCATCATTTTCAACAGGCGGAAAGACCAGATCAAAAGCAACCGTGATTTTTCTGATTATGTCGCCATCTCGATTTATCAGCCAGACTGCAGAGTCTGAAACCAACCAGAGCCCATGGCTGCCAGGAAACGGAGGCCAGACCCATCTTGCCCCTGACTCCACCGACTTTATAATCTGACCACTGTCCGCCTCAGCCAGCACCAGCTGTCCTTGTTCGGTTGTCCAGACAACCAGCTGGTTATCCAAAAAAGCCAACCCCAGGATTTTACCTGGCCATTCTTCTTTCCAGAGAGTGGAAAGAGAAGGCATAAAATTTTCGCTATTCGAAGTTCTGGCAGTCAGTCCGGGCTCTTTTTCTTTTCTGGCTGTAACCAGCAATTCATCAATTCTCACCATGGAATAGCCGCGAGCACTCAGTTCATCCAAAAGCTGCCCCAGGCGGTTATAAAATTTATCAGTTCTGGCTGGAGAAGTGCCGGGATGAATTAGAAGAATAAAGCCATTTAAACCATGAGGATCACTTTTTTCATAGCTCAAAATTCTCTGATAAATCTCTTCTGAGGAAAGATAACTGGCATCATCAGGAGTAGTATAATCAGCATTAGAAGAGGTTCCGGGGGTGAAATTAACCAGGACGAGGCCAGCTTCCTCGCTCCAGTTAGCAATTTCCTGGTTATACCATTCATAAGGCGGGAGAAAATAAGGAGAAGTTTCCTTGTTGAGTCCAAAGCGGGCCAGCTCAATATAATTATTTTCCAGGTCAGATAAAAATTCAGACCGGCTTACCAGAGTTTTCTGACGGTCCTGCCAGTCGCAATAAAGAAGATGGCGGTCAGAATGAGCGCCAACATAATGTCCGTCTTCTATCATCTTTTTTACTAAAGGCGAAAATTCGGGCTGACGCAAAAAGTTGCCGGTTAAGAAAAAAGAGGCTTTGATTTGCCGCTCTTGGAGCGTGGAAAGAACCAAAGGCAGGCCCTCGCCATAGCTATCGGCAGTAAAGACCAGAGCCAGGCGTTTTTCACTGACCGGACCCCTGATGATAGCTCCTTCCCCCCTGGTAAAACTTCTTTCCAGAGCCCGTTGGCCAGCTGGCTGGTAGCCGGGAGCTTCTAGAACTAAGGAGGAGGAACCTGCCTTGCCCCTCTGGCCGGCGCCGAGCTGAAGCCATAAAATTAACATAAACATAAAGGAGAGGCAGATGGCGTTTATAATGATCGCGGTTGCTGAAATGGATACCTTCCTGTTCCTCTTTTTGCCTTTTCTGGTCGTCATTAGCTGATACATTAACTTTTTCAGGACTATTAAAGTTAGTTTCGATTTTAAATTAGAACTTCCCTTTTATCAACCAGGCTCTTCATTCCGGGCCTTTATTTTCGCCTGTATCGGATGTAATTGCAGTTAAAATTTGCTGGTGGGGCCCGCCTGGCTGGATTAACCAATAAGCCGGGGCTTTAATCTTTAATAAGCGTAATAAATTAGCCAGCCGCGGCGGCCACTAGAGTTTTAGAGCTGCAGGCATTTTAGGGCTACGTTTGCTTTTCTGTCTTAGCTTTACTAATTATTAAGGCACTGATATCATCTAAATTATGGTTAATTATATTCTGGTCTATAAGATTCGAAAGCTGGTCAAAGAAATATTAAAAGAAAAAATTGAAGAGGGGGAAATAGCCACTACTCCCCGTTCCTGCCTGGGTTGCCTGGCTGATGAAATCGGCTGGGAGGTTTATTATCTTATCAAGGAAATGCAGGATAAGAAGAAGGGAAGCAAAAACAGCCAGATGATGAGTGAGCGGCCAGAAGAGGAATCAGGGGAAAAATCAAAAACCCCGCTGCAGGGCAAAGCCCAAAATGAGGCCAGCCCGGATGACAAAAGCTCTGAATTAAGAAGACAGGAAGAAAGCCAGTCCACAGAAAAAATTACAGATAAAGATTAAAAGCAGAGGCAGCTCCTGATGATGAATCCCATCGCCAGTAAGAGTGAGCTTATTCTTTGGAAGCCTTCTCTTGCCTGATTTTTTCCTTCAGAGCTTCCCACCAATCAATCCGTTTTTTGATTTCTTTTTCAAAGCCGAGCTGACCTGGATGATAATATTTTCTACCTTTCAGTCTTTCTGGAAAAGTCTCCATGTCGGTCGTGGAGACCGGACTGTCATGGGCGTATTGATAATCCTGGCCATAGCCTATTTCCTTCATCAGAGGAGTAACTGCGTTTCTGATATGAAGCGGAACGGGCTCAAAAGGACTTTCTTCGACTTCTTTCATAGCCTGGCCAAAAGCAGCGTAAACTCGATTACTCTTCGGAGCTGAAGCCAGATAAACGACCGCCTCAGCCAGAGCCAGTTCGCCCTCGGGTGAGCCCAGAAAATCATAGGCTTCTTTGGCTTGAAGAGCTAAGGCCAGAGCCTGAGGATCAGCCAGTCCAATGTCCTCAGAAGCGAATCTTATCAACCGTCTGGCGATATAGAGCGGATCTTCTCCGGCATAGAGCATTCTGGCCAGCCAGTAAAGAGAAGCATCGACGTCCGAATTTCTGAGGCTTTTATGCAGAGCAGAAATAAGATTATAGTGCTCCTCACCGCTTTTATCATAAACAAGCGTTCTCTTTTGAAGAGCCTCTTCTATCTCCTTGACGGTAATTTCCCGGCTGCGGGTCAGGCTGGCGGCTATCTCCAGAGCATTAAGCGCTCTCCTGGCGTCTCCATTGGACTGATCATAAAGAAGCTCCAGAGCCTCCTCGCTTATTGTTAGATGCAGCTGGCCCAGCCCGTTGATTTCATCGGTCAGTGCATCATTGATAATTTTCCTTAAGGCTTCTTTATCCAGGGGCTTAAGAACCAGTACTCTGGTTCTTGACAGCAAGGGAGCGATGACCTCGAAAGAAGGGTTTTCGGTAGTTGAACCAAATAGAATAACATCTCCTCTCTCCACATAAGGAAGAAAAGCCGATTGCTGGGCTTTATTGAAACGATGGATTTCGTCAATAAATATTATCAGCGGTTGACCGTACATTTTTTTCTGTTGCTCGGCCTGGGCCATGACTTCTTTTATTTCTTTAATTCCGGAAAGGACAGCACTGAAAAACAGACAGTTCAGTCCAAAATGCCTGGCCAGCATCATACCCAGGGTGGTTTTGCCCGAACCGGGTGGTCCCCAGAAAATTATTGAGACCAGCTGACCCGACTCAATCAGCTCGGTCAAAATCTTGCCCGGACCTAGAAGATGCTCCTGTCCATAAAAGCGGTCAAAAGTTTGAGGCCTCATCCTCTCGGCCAGAGGAACATGCCTGGTTTCCCTGACCTGATTTTCTTTATCCTGCCTGTTGTCCCGCCTGGCCATATCAGTCCTTTATACTCACATCTTTTAAGCTGTTAAGATCATCATTTACCTGTTATTTACCTGCTGCTTTCAATTTATTATGGGCCAGGTTTCATTTAATGTAAAGAAGCTAAAAACCTTTGTCACCAGGTAACAAATCAGTTAAAATGTCCAGAGGAGAAGTAGAAAATGAAAACGATCAAGTCAAAGGTCTTTATTTTCCCCGGGATTTTAATTGCCTTGTTAACATTTCTGTCTTTTTTACTGTCGCCCATTGCCGCTCAGGCTCAGGGCCGCCCGAAGGGTCACCTGTTTATTATCGGGGGCGGCGATCGCTCGGAAGATATGATGAAAAAATTCATTGAGCTGGCTTCGAAAGCTGGCCAGGGCCGGATAGTCGTTTTGCCTATGGCCAGTTCAACGCCCGAAGAAACAGGCAAAAGCCTGGTAGAAGAGTTTCAGAATCTGGGAGCCAGGGATGTCGTCTTTTATAACTTTACCCGGCGGGAGGCTGAAGATTATGCCCGGGCCAGATGGCTCACCGGCAGCGGCGGTATCTTTTTCTCTGGAGGAGATCAGTCCCGAATCACCGAAGCGATTCTGGATACACCTGTCCACAAGACGATCCTGGATCTCTATCAGCAGGGGGCAGTTATTGGCGGAACCAGTGCCGGGGCAGCAGTAATGAGCGAGCTGATGATTACCGGTGACGAAGCCAGAAAACCAGAAGAAGGCCATGAATTCGAGACAATTGAAGCCGGCAATGTTATTCTGGCCAGGGGATTAGGTCTCATCAAAACAGCTATTATCGATCAGCATTTTGCGACTCGCAAGCGGCATAACCGTTTGATCAGCGTCATAGCCGGACATCCAGAACTGCTGGGGATAGGTATTGATGAGGACACAGCCATTATTGTTTATCCTGATCAGTCCTTCGATGTTATTGGCAACAAGAACGTCATTATTTATGATGCCTCTAAAGCTCAAATAACTGCTGGCCCACGACGTTCAATTGGCATTCGTGGCCTGATCATGCATGTCCTGCTGCCCGGCGAGAAATTTTCTATCACCAGGAAAAAATAAAGAATAATTCGCACCTTGTTAAAAATCTTATACTGAAAGCTATTTTAAAATTCAGAGAGGGCCGAAGCTGATTTTCTGTTTAATCAGCATCTGTCAACTTTCAGCAGGTTGGTACTGCCGGTAATACCTGTGTGGGTACCGCAGGTAATCAGGTAATTCTGGCCGGGCTGGATAAAACCTAGCTGCTGGGCCAGTGCCGGTCCTTCCTTTAATATTTCATCTACTGATTTAAACCTTTCAACCTGGCAGGGATAAACTCCCCATTTGAGATTTAAAAACCGCAGGGTTTTAAGGGAGGGGGTCAGGGCCAGTACAGGCTGAGCTGGTTGATATTTGGAAATAAGGCAGGCGGTTTTCCCGCTTTCGGTAGCAGTAATGATGACTCTGGCTCCCACTCTCTCTGCAATTTTTTTGACAGAAATAGCAATCGCCTCCGGGACCACCAGTTCATCTGGTTCCGGGCTGGTTTCAATCTGATGGACAAAAAGGTCGGAATTTTCAGTTTCCAGAACAATTTTTCTCATCATCTTGACAGCTTCCACCGGGTATTTGCCGGCCGCCGTTTCGTTGGAGAGCATCAGGGCATCGGTTCCATCAAAAACAGCATTAGCCACATCATTGACCTCAGCTCTGGTTGGCACCGGATTTTCGATCATCGAATTTAGCATCTGGGTAGCAGTAATAACCGGTTTGCCGCAACTTCTGGCCAGCGAAATGATCTTTTTTTGAATGATTGGAATCTTTTCCAGCGGCAACTCGACACCCAGATCACCCCGGGCGACCATCATCCCCTCCGCCTCGGCTATAATTTCTTCCAGGTGATTGACTGCTTCCCACTTTTCAATTTTAGCGATAACCGGAATAGTTGTCCCTGCCTGCTCCATTAATGATTTGATCAGCCTCAGATCATCCCTGGTTTTAACGAAAGATAAAGCTACCAGATCAACACCATTCTTAAGGCCAAAAGACAGATCCTGCTTGTCTTTGTCAGTCATGGCCGGGATAGATAGCTGGCTTTGAGGAAAATTAATACCATTATAACTGCCTATTTCTCCACCTTCGATCACCCTGGTGATTATCTCCTGAGCTGTAACTTCTCTGACTTCTAATTTAATCAAGCCATCATTGATATAAAGAACCTCCCCCGGCTTAACATCTCTTATGATTTCACCATAGCTGATGCTGGCCTGGTGGCTGTTGCCCTTTACTTCCCTCTCGGTCAGGATAAATTCGTCCCCTTCCTTTAACCAGGCCCGTCCCCCTTCAATTTCTTTCAGGCGGATTTTGGGACCCTGCAGATCTTGCAGAATAGAAACATTTTTTGCTGTCTCCTTAGACATAAGCCTTATATTTTCTATATTCTTTTGATGCTCCTGATAAGTTCCGTAGGAAAAGTTCAGGCGAAAAATATCAGTCCCAGCTTCAATTAATTGCCTGATAGTTTCTGCCGCCTGACATTTTGGCCCGATGGTGACTATGATCTTGGTTTTGACTAAGCCGGACATTTTATCTACCTCAAGAAACTTTCTTTTAAGTTATTTTTAGCATAAATCAGGCTGAATGGAAACCACTGGTAGTAGCCAGACATTCTTGACGGCTCACCAGTTAAATGTTAGAGTTTTGATGAAGTTAGCTCATGAATCAAGACTCAAAAGTCCGGGACATAAATCCAGCCATCAGCAAAAAACTTGTTTTTTCGGCAGCTGAAGTCTGCCGGCTGCTTCAAATCGACCAGGCCACCCTTCAGGCCTGGGAAAAAGAGTTTCCGGTCTTTTTTGCCGGCCAGACAGCCAGTGGTCAGGCTGTCTACCGCCAGAAGGATGTTCTTATCATCTCCAGGATTAAAGAACTGCTGGGAGAAGGCACACTAACCAATGCCGGAATAAAAAGAAAAATTGAAGAAGAATTCGGTTTAAAGACAGACCGTATTCCCCCGGAAAAAGCACTGGCCACCATCAGTCAGATAAAAGAAGAATTAATTGAAATTTTGAGGGCTCTTGAAAAAAAGCAAAAAAAAGGTTAAAGTAATTTTTACTTTTTGAAATATCGGGACGTGGCGCAGCCTGGTAGCGCACATGCTTGGGGTGCATGGGGTCAGCGGTTCAAATCCGCTCGTCCCGATTTTTTTATAAGATAATCAAAACAAATGAATAAGTCTTC
>Ga0208826_1001078_pt1 | contig 24439 bp, 19 predicted proteins | sample AD_UKC115_MetaG_FD_184451 | JGI IMG/M metagenome (GOLD analysis project Ga0208826, IMG submission 184451) | Active sludge microbial communities of municipal wastewater-treating anaerobic digesters from Hong Kong - AD_UKC115_MetaG (SPAdes)... | ecosystem: Engineered > Bioreactor > Anaerobic >...
TATTTCTGCCAATAATATTGTTGCAGCTCAGGATTCTTACGGGAACTTTAGTTTTGCTTTAGGATTTGACATTAATGCTGTTGGAATTAATATTAAGTATAATGCAGATGGAGCTATTACAAATGTTACTTATATAAATATACTTTTGGGTATAACTTTCAAGACCTTTTTTACCCCTGTAGAGTTTAATAAGTTCAATTTTTACTGGCAATGGGGGACAGTATGTTTTATAATGCCTTATATTGGCGTTGGTGGTGAATATATCACAAGTAATGGCTTTTATTTTGGTTTTGGTACATACTATATAGCTCCTACGATTTATATAGGAAAATATTTTTAATTTGTATTAAAAGCTAATTAAAGATTTTTTATTTATAAAGTGGTACATTGAATACTTTTTGTCATATCGGAATGGAGTAATATTATGAGTGATTTTAGATGCCCACGATGTGGAGGCCGTCTCGTTTTAAGAACGGCTAAAGCAGGTTCCAAGCCTGGTTCACAATTTTACGGCTGTTCAAATTATCCGATTTGTAGATATACTATAGATATATCTGCAATTAATGGATCTTTGAACAGGGATTATATTGATTCTGACGATGTAAATACCAATTATCTCGGTTCAGATGGAGAAGGGCAGGATATCTTAAATAAAGAGCATCTAAAAAAACAAAATACCAGTAATAGCTACTCAGATAATCATGCTATAAATACAAATGACAATGAGAAAATAGATGATAAAAAAGCACAATTCACGGATACGGAAAGTAAAATAAAAGATTACCCTGGATTACCTCAAATTATAAATTTTAGAAGCATCTTTCAAAATTTTCAAACTCAAATTTTTCAAAGCAGTGCGTTGCCTGAAAATTTAGTTAACAAAATTTATCAGGATGATATAGATGATAGTTTTTTAAACCTTTTATCGCAGTGGAGAGTTGATTATCCTGTTAAAGAAAGATATCTTTCTTTTAACGAAGAGCAAAACAGTATTATTTCAGTGCTAAAAAAAATATATACAAGAGGAACTTTTACTTTTTTATCAAATGAGCTTGAAGGCAAATTGCAGAGTTTGTTTGAAAGTTTAGATAAGAATTTGCTCAATTATGATTCATTTAGTAAATTTAAAAAAGCTTTTATGAACTCTAAGTTTTCAACAAGCATAAATGATATATGGTTAAACACTGAAGAAGAAAAAGAATTCTATTATAAAATTTTACCGGAGATTTTAGGTGCAAATTATCAGTCATTTACTATTCCTCAGATTGAAATTTCAAGTTTGATAGACAAAAATGATAGTTCGACAAATCATGTAAGAGTTGGTTTTGCAATATTTCATCCAGAACTTAAAGAAAAAATAATTGTCGAAATAGGTAGACCACTTCACGATAAGATTGAACAGTGGGAAGAAGAGAAAGATAGGGTTTTAAGAGAAAATGGCTATACTGTGATTCATATATCGGCTAAAGAAATAAATGAAAAAACAGGTGATAATATTTCTTTACTAAAGTCAAAATTTTCTTCAATATCTTCACCATCAAAAAGTAATTTAGACACTAATAATATTGATTTCTTTAACCAAAATGCTGTATCATATGTTCTTGCATGTAAAATTGTTCATCAGATTCAAAACACAATTCTCCAGGCTATTAAATCTGAATTTCTGGATATGAGTGATCCTTCAAAATGGGTTATTTTAACCGATTTAAATGAATCTGATATATTTAATGAAGAACTTGCATCATCCATATTTAAAAATGCGGTAATCGATTTTATAGAGACCTTTAAAAGGATTGCTAAACTTTATGCCTATAAAGTTAATGATGGAGAACCAAAAATTGGTTTTTATGAAAATAAAGATGATCTTCCATCTTCAAGTTCTATTTTTATCTCTTTTACAGGTAAATATAAATCTGAAATTCCAGCATTTTATATTCAAAATATGTATTTTCCTTTCCATATAGCATGTTCGCCCTTTTCAACAAATATTTTAAAAAATAATATTAGCAATTTTGAGCAGGAAGATATAGAATATTTTTTAAGATATCTATTTCGAAAGGAAAATTTCCGGGAAGGACAATATGACGCAATATCCCGAATCCTTAATGGAAAAGATGTTCTGGTTCTGCTCCCAACTGGATCTGGAAAATCATTGATCTATCAGCTATCATCCTTTCTTTTACCTGGCAGAACTCTCGTAGTTGATCCTATAATCTCTCTTATGGAGGATCAGATATATAATCTTTCAATAAACGGAATTACAAGATGTATTGGTATTTCATACCATATGCATAATAAAGATGATATGAATGAAATAATAGAATTTTTCGGACAGGGAGAATATTTTTTTACCTTTGTTTCTCCAGAAAGGTTTCAAAACAAAAAATTTAGAGAAGAACTTAGAAAATTAACAGTTAGTATGCCAATATCCATGATTGTTATTGATGAGGCGCACTGTGTTTCCGAGTGGGGTCATGATTTTCGCACGGCTTATCTTAATATTGGAAGAATAAGTAGAGATTATTGCTCTAAAGAAAAAATTATCCCCCCCCTCGTTGCACTTACAGGAACTGCATCAAGAGCTGTACTTAAAGATGTCCAGAGAGAACTTGCCATTGATGACTTTGATGCTATAGTTACACCAAAAACATTTGATAGACCAGAACTAAAATATAAGGTTTTGAATGCAAAATCTCAGGAAAAAATAGATGTTCTATCTGGTTATCTGGAAAATTTTTTACCAGAATATTTTAATATTACAAAGTCAAATTTTTATCAAAAAGCTGGAGATGAAGCCTTTGCAGGGCTTATCTTCTGCCCTCATGTAAACGGAGAATTTGGTGTTGAAGAAGTCTCAAAATTTATTAAAAGAAAATGCAAAATTAAAGCTGAATTTTATAGTGGTAGAAGCCCTCGAAGTATGGACTTAAAAAGTTTTAATGATAATAAGCTGAAAGTAACAAAGGAATTTAAAAAGGACATTATCCCATTACTTGTTTGTACAAAAGCATTTGGTATGGGTATAGATAAGCCAAATATAAGATATACAATACATTATGGTATCCCAAACTCTATAGAATCATTCTATCAAGAAGCCGGGAGAGCCGGGAGAAATAGAAAAACATCATTATGCTGTATAATAGTTTCAAACGATGATCCGGCAAGAACAAAAAGACTTCTTGACCCAAATACAGGAATAGAAGAAATTGCATCGATTATCAAAAATGCTGAAATTAATTATAGTAATGATGATATAACCAGAGCTCTTTACTTTCATCTTAATGCTTTTCATGGGATTGAAAAAGAACTACAGGTTGTAAGAGATGTTTTACAACATTTTGGAGATCTTACTCAAAGGCGAGAAATAATCCTCAAAGTTTCATCAATAGAGTCAGTATTAACGGATTATTCTGGAAGAAACGTGGCTCTAGAGGATAACAGTACATTTGATCGCCAGAAAGTAATTATCGAAAAAGCCATTTACAGGCTTGTAATACTTGGTTTGATATCGGATTATACTATAGATTATTACAAAAGAGAGTTCAACATCCAATATTCTGGTGCTAGTAAAGACGATATTATTGAGAATTATGGCAAATATGTTTCAAGCTATCTTTTCAGCAGAAAAAAGGTGGAGATTGAAAAGGCAATGAAGTTCTATTCTCTCGAATTTTTCGATTTTATTATCGAAATGGCAAATCTTTTATTAAAATTTATATATGAGGTGATAGAAAGAGGTAGAATAAGGGCATTTAATGAGATGTTTCATGTCTGTATAGATAAACCAGATGATAAAACCATAAGAGAAAGAATCCTGCGATATCTTGAATCAACAAAGTATTCTGAAGAGCTTGAAGAGCTAATACATGATGAAAAAATAGATTTTAATCAATGCTATAATATTTTTGAGTCTGTAAACTCAAATAACGAAGCCGCTGAACTTAGAGGTCAGGTTGCAAGATATCTTGAAAGTTATCCAGATCATCCATCTCTTCTTATGTTGCGAGCTCTATCAGAAGCTTTTTCAAAAAATAGAAATTATGATGTATCAAAGCAGAATTTTCTTGCCTCTATATCGTCAGCATTGTCAAATTATAATATAGATGAGGATTCAGTTTATGAGTTTGCTTCCTGGGCAATATCGAAAATCTATTTTATTAATAAGGAATATGCTCAAAAATTTATTAATGATATCACAGAATTTTCAAATCGAAAATTTTTACGGATCTTGATTAAGAATTTACCTATAGATATTACCTATAAAATTGCATGGTCACTCTTAGGAAAAATAAGTGAAAATTGTGAAAATTTAATATTGAAATAGGAGAATAATAATATGGCACAAGACGCAGAAAAATTTTTAGAGGCAGAAGAGACAGCTATTAAACTTGTTGAAAATCTTAAAGAACTTCACTTTGAAGCTAATTCTTACAAAAATGCAAAAATGGAACTTGATGAAGCCAGGCAAAAGTTGATAAACCTTATTGAGTCAACTGGAAAAGTAACTGAAAGCAGCTATGAAATTATAAAAATGTTGAAGGATATAGGTGGACCTGAAATACTTACAAGAATAAACAATATGAACGAAGTGATAGCAGATGCTACAAGAAGTTTAAATAATGATATAAACAACTATAAGATAGACACGAGTGAAAAAATAGATTTACTTGAAAAGAAAATGGATGAAATCGACGCAAAAAATAACATTATGATGCAAAAGATGACTAAGCTAATCTTAATTACTCTTATAAGTTCAATAGCTGGTATTGTTATAGGAGTATTGAATTTTTTTATTTAACAACCTTTTAGTCATTTTTTGTTTGATTTTTGGCCATCTTGTTTAATCATTATAATAGTTAAACCAGAGGAATGTCTGGTAAAATTTATGCTCAAGTTTGATATTGTTTAATAATTATAATAGTTGATCCAAATTCTTTATTTGAGGAGACAAAATGGTTAAAATAATAGCCACCGTTGGTACTTCTTTGTTAACGAATTTACGAAGAGAAATACAAAATAATAAAACTTCAATGCAAAACGATAGATCAAATGAATATGGCGATATCATAGCATTTTTAGACGATATTAAGGATAAAACTTTTGTTTGCTATAAACCCCTGGAAGATAAAATAAAAAAAATAAAAAAGACGCTGGTAGATTTTGCAAAAAAAAGTGATTATTCATGTGCCGAGATCAAAAGCCTTCTTTCTATTCAGAAAGAGATCAAAGCTGATCTTTTAATATATCTTTTAGCCTCAGATTCGGTCTCTTCCGCTCTTGTTGCCATGATTATCAAAGAAGTACTCGAAAATAAGTTGAATAGTGGTTCTATGATAAACTTCAATGAAAATCTGGATGTTATAGAAGGGCTACAGGTAAGAGACAGGGAAAAATTTTGCAATGATGGGATGCCAAATCTTGTCAAAAGGATATACAATATAGCTGATGATGGTTATTCCTCTGAAGTTATCTTAAATATTACAGCTGGATATAAGGGAACCATCCCTTTTTTAACGATCCTGGGTCAGGTTAACCATTTCCCGCTTTACTATATCTTTGAGGAGACTGATGCACTTATAAAAATACCTCAAACGCCAGTTGATATAGATTGGGAAAAAATCGGTAAGAATGCCGATCTTTTAGAAAAACTTGAAAAAGAGGGGACAATTGAGGAAAAGAAAATGTGTCAGGAGGATATTAAGGCTCTTAAAGATATTGAAACTCTTATTGAAAGATATGAAGGTATGGTTTGCTTGAACTCGCTTGGTATTATCTTCTGGCATAGATACAGATCAAGTTACGAGTTGTTTAAACTTTACAAAGATGAGTTTGAAAGATACAATAAACTTGCAGAGGATGAAAAAAATAGAATAGATAAAGCTTTACTGGATCTTAAAAAAAAGTATGAAAATAATCCGGGTGATTCACAGCTCAAACATTGGCTACAGGGCTGTTCTCTTCCAACCGGGTATTACTGTTTTAAGTGCAATGAAGAAAGGGTAGAGATTCGAATGCTCTGGCATGCTGAAAGCAGAAAGGGGAAATATGGAGAATCTCTGACTGATTTTTATATAGCGATAATATCAGTTGGAAGTGAAGTCCACAATGCGAACGATGAGTATGTTAAAACATTTAATGATTTTGCGATGAAGCATCAAGACCTGGAGATGGATAAATTTCATGTTATCAAAATTAAAAAATAATCTAGGAGTTTTTTATGAAAAAGGCTCTACTGGTTGGGATCAACAAATATAAGATCCCTGGATGTGATCTAAACGGTTGTGTAAATGATGTTACAAACCTTCGTGATATACTTTTAAAATATTTTGGTTTTGAGGTCTCTGATATCCGTGTTCTTACAGATGAAAGGGCAACTAAAAAAAGTATACTTGATGGTTTATCCTATCTCACAAAATCAGCTAAAAAGGATGATATCCTTGTGTTTCAGTTTTCAGGTCACGGTTCACAGATAGTGGATAAAAATGGTGATGAGTTGAAAGATAATCTCGATGAGATACTATGCCCTTATGATATGGATTGGGAAGGAACTTATATAGTCGATGATGAGCTTAACAATCTTTTCGGTTCTGTCGATAACCAGGTTAATGTTGAAATTATTCTTGACAGCTGTCACTCAGGCACTGGTACTCGTGAGCTAGCTGGTCTAAAACTATTACCGAAGGAAGAAACTTTTTTAGTCAAGTACCTTTATCCTCCAACCGATATTGAATGCAGGATGGACTACGACATGCCAAGAAGAAGTCTTTTTTCAAGAGTTAAAGAAAAGATAGGCACGAACTTTGCCCTCTTTACAGCTTGTAAAGATAACCAGGTTGCTGCAGATTCTTACATCGATGGCTCTTACAATGGTGTTTTTTCATACTATTTATGCAAATATTTACGGGAAAATTCTGGAAATATCACACGAAGTGAGCTTTTAAAAAGAGTCAGGTACTCACTTAAGTATCATGGTTTTGCTCAAACGCCTCAGCTTGAGTGTTCTGCGGCAAAAAAAAAGAAGAAGTTTCTCGATTGAGCTTTGATCTTTTATAATTAACTTAAATTTTTTCTCTCTCTGTCTCGCAAATTTTTTTTTCTCTGCGTTGTTAAGTCTAAGAAATACTATTTTTCGAAAAATTGTTAGATTTTCCTGAATATTTTGTAAGATTTCCCTGAATACTTTATCGTAAAGTTAAAGAACTGTGATTTTTTTTACTCTAGCTTCTTTTTTTTGCACTGTTTGAATGTACAAACAGGTGAAAAGCCTTCTTTATAATATTAAAGATTGTTATTATTTTATGTATTCCTGGAAAACTTTATAAATTTTAAGACAGGAGTTATGTTTATGAATACAACTTTTTATTTTATTATAGGTTTTGTATCTGGTGCTACTGTTGGGATTATAATCATGCTTATTCTCAACTTTAAAAATAGTAACGATGCAAAAAAGCTTGCATCGCAAATTTACGAAGAGGCTCAAGCTCAAAAAAACCAGGAGATTGAGACGATCCTCTGTAGAGTTAAGGATTCTTTTGGTGCTCTTTCTCTTGATGTGCTGTCTAAAAACTCTCAGGAATTTTTAAAAGTCGCAAATGAAGTTCTGTCAAACCAGCAGCAACTTGGTAAACAGGAACTTGAAGGTAAAAAGCAACTTATAGATCAAACTTTAAATGTTATGAAGGACGAGCTTACAAAAGTGGAAACTCTCATGCAGCAGATGGAAAAGGAGAGGGAAAGTAAATACGGGATGCTTACGACTCAGCTTAGAAATGCTGTTGACCAAACAAACAAGTTACAGGAGATAACGGGGAAACTTCAAATGGCTCTTGCAAACAGCAAGGCAAGAGGTAACTGGGGAGAAAGGATGGCTGAGGATGTTTTACGACTCTCTGGCTTTATAGAGGGGATAAATTACTTCAAACAAAAAACGATGGATACAACGGCAGACAGACCTGATTATACCTTCATGCTGCCTCAAAAACTTAAACTAAACATGGATGTCAAGTTTCCACTGGACAATTACCTGAAATATCTTGATGCGATAGATAACCAGTTAGACGAGGCCCAGAAAGAGAGTTATAAAAAGACTTTTTTGCAGGATGTGATTAAACGAATTGATGAACTTAAAGGGAGAAACTACATTAATCCTGAAGAAAACACAGTCGATTATGCACTTATGTTTATACCAAACGAACAGGTTTACTCTTTTATAAATGAGGCAGATAGAAGCATCATAGATAGAGCACTTAAGAACAAGGTTATCATCTGTTCACCTATAACTTTGTACGCTATCTTAGCAATAATAAGACAGGCTGTTGAAAACTTCAGTCTCGAAAAAACTGCTGGTGAAATACTTGGTCTTCTTTCAAACTTCAGAAAAAAGTGGGATGAGTATCAGAAGTCAGTTGAATCCATGGGTAAAAAGCTCGATGGTGCCGTCGAAGAATATAGTAAGATGATTGGAACAAAGAAAAGGGACCTTGATAAGCAACTTCAAAAGATCGATGAAATCAGGCAGATAAAGGGGTTTGCCGAAAAAGATTCGCTGATAGGCGATATGACTGAAAATATAAATATAATAGAAATCGAGACCGATGAGAGGAAAGATAAAATATAGAAAAATGCTCTGAAGATAACTTAAAATTGCTCTATAAGTTGTTTTTAAAAGGTTGTTTTTAAAAAGTATGTAAAGAATACAAAGAAAAAATAGGAGGAAATTTTTAGTACAGGGAAAATCTCATTTAATAAAAACTATGGAGGGAAGATTATGAAAAAGGAAATCATGAATGAGCTTATGAGTGAAAATGATATCTTTCAACTCGATGGATTTATGGTTCTAAGCTGTAAAAATACAAATGATATGATCACATTTAATAGCGGTAAGCTTTACCTTTCTCTTGCTAAAAGTTCCTTTACATTACCTTTAATACAATTCCCCACCACATTAATTGTTAACTATGACCTTATAAGTCACACTGGCGTTGAGAGTGAAGGTTCGGTAAATTTTGTTCTTAAAGATAATAATAATAATAACTTACGATATTTTACAGACGATAAAAATCTTGTATCTCAGTTTATGACTGCAAGCTTTATGCATATCTATAATATCTTTTTTGATCTTGATATGACCTATAACATGCATGCTATATTTAGAAGAACTTGAGCTTACTCAATATTTCTAACCACGTGAAAGTTTTTTTCAAAATTTATCGCAAAAGCTTAAAATTTTATATTTACTTTATGAAAGTTTTTTCTTATTTTTTGATAAAAGTGAAAAGCTAGAGTACAACTAAAAGTATAAGCTTAACAGGGGAGAAAAAAATGGAAAATTTTCATCTTTCTATGCCTACAAACATATATTTTGGTCATGGCATGGTAAAAAAACTTACCAAGCATCTCAATCAGTATAAAAGGATCCTTCTCGTAGCCGGTGGTGGAAGTATAAAAAAAAATGGTGTGTATGAGCAGGTAAGAGCAGTTCTCGATAGCATGCAGATAAAGGTTTTTGAGCTCTGGGGAGTGCAACCAAATCCAGATATAGAAAGTGTTCGTGAAGGGATAAAGATATGTAAAGATAATGATATAGAGTTTATATTGGCAGTTGGTGGTGGTTCGGTGATAGATGCTTCTAAGGCTATCGCAGCCGGGTTTTATTTCAAGGATGATCCCTGGCTTCTTTTTTACGATGAGACTAAGGTAAAAAAGGCTTTACCAATCGGTGTTATACTAACCTTACCAGCAACAGGTTCCGAAACAAATGGCAACGCAGTAGTTTCCAATAGAGAAAAACAGGAAAAGTTATCCATTCATAGTGACCTTTTAAAGCCAGTTTTTGCAATACTTGACCCTTACTATACATTCTCACTTCCACAAAGTCAGACTGCAGCTGGTTCTGCCGATATTTTAGCTCATCTTTTTGAGCAGTACTTTTCAAAAAATCTCGATAATTATCTTATAGATAGAATGACAGAAGCTGTTATGAAAACAGTTATCAAGTATGCTCCTATCGCCATTAAAGAACCAGAGAATCTTGCTGCAAGAGAGCAGCTTATGTATGCTTCAACTTTAGCTTTAAATGGACTGTTATCTTCCGGTAAGGTTACAGACTGGGCTACTCACGCACTTGAGCATGAAGTTTCTGCAACTCATGATGTTACTCACGGTGTTGGTCTTGCAATACTTTTCCCACGATGGATGAAGTATTGTTATAGCGATGATAAAGCGATAAAATATGTTGAATATGCAGTCAATGTCTGGGAGATTAAAAAGGAAGATTTTAACTTTATCGATTTTAATCAAGTTTTTGAAAAACTTTCAAAAGAAGAAAGGAAAAGTATTGCCTTTGAAGCCATAGAAAAGACTGCTCAATTTTTTAAATCACTTGGTTTGCCAGATAGCTTCAGATCTCTTAATATTGATCCTTCGTATAGTAAAATCTGGGCTTCAAATCTTATCAAAAGGGATAAATCTGCCGGGAACTTCAAGGTACTATATGAAGAAGACATAAAGCAAATATATGAAAGTTGTTTTGAGTGAAAAAGTTCATTCATGAACTTTTGACTCTGGACTTTAGTATTCCAGCAAGTCCAGATAACAGGTAGATAAATCCCAGGATAAGGATTATCATAGCAGAGGAAGGCAGGTCAAAGATATAACTTGCAAATAAACCGGCCAGTGAAGTTACAAGTGAGACCAAAAATGCAAGTGGAATGGCTTTTTTCTGATTGTTTGTAAATTTTAACGCTATAGAAGATGGAAGTGTGAGGAGTGCTATAACCATTACTACTCCTACAAGTTGAGTGAGTAGAATGACTGAAATTATTATTATTAAAAGAAATACTATGGAAAATGCTTTACCATTTACTCCTCGTATTGAAGCAAAATCTGAATCAAAAGAGATAGCCATAATCTTATTATAAAAGAGTAAAAATATAAGAATAAGAAAAAAATCAAATATTCCGATAATGCAAAGCTCTGTTTTGCCTATAAGAAGTATATTACCAAAGAGATATCGCATAAGTTCCTGGTTGTATCCAGGGGTTAAGAAGATAAACAATAACCCTAAAGACATCCCGGTAGCCCATATTGCGCTTAGCAGTGTGTCAACCCTCTCCTTTTTTGAATGCATAACAAAACCTATGATGATTCCGAAGAAGATGCCACTTAAAATAGCTCCATTTAATGGATTAAAAAAATAATTTCCAGTTTTTACCTGCAAAAATCTAAAAAGTCCCAATCCAAAAAGAAGTGAATGTGCAATAGAGCCAGCTACATAAGAGAATCTATTTGTGGTTATATAGGTTCCAGCAGTCGCTGATATTATAGAACCAAAAAAGCTTGCCAGTACTGCGTTTAGTATAAATGGATAAGAAAGCAATGATATCAAAAAGCTCAACATCAAGAAGCTCCTTTTGAAAAAGATATTAAATATTTATTTTATGCTGCTCACTAAAAATTCAGTTAGAAAATTTAAATTTCTCATCGATTATTGAAGTCACTCTTTATGTGTTGTGTGATCGACAATTCTAATATCGCAATTGTAAAAGTTAACTGGATGAAAATCGGTCAATTTATCTACTGTATGTATCTGCAAACTTCTATTTACGCAAAAAACAGAAGTTGAAATAGAAGGAACAAAACCGACATCATGTGATATCAAAATAATGGTTTTTTGCTTTTTAAGTTTAAATAAAAGATTATATAAAAAATCCTGACTTTCCTTATCAAGGTTAGAAGTAGGTTCATCCAGAACCAACATCTTGCAATTTGTTGCAAGAGCTCTTGCTATAAGTACACGTTGTCTCTGTCCACCAGAAAGGTTGGCAAACGACTTTTTTGCTAATTCTTCAATGCCAACATCGCGAAGTGCTTGAAAAGATATATCCATATCACTTTTTGAATAAAATTGTATAAACTTTGGTTTTAATCTACCCATAAGTACAATGTCAATTGCAGTTATAGGGTATAGAGGGTCGAAGTTTAGATGTTGAGGAACATAACCAACAAGAGTCCTTGTTTGTATTGGATCTTCTGAAAACAACTTTATTTGACCACAGTCAGGTGTCAAAAGAGCGAGCATTAGCTTTATTAAAGTAGTTTTACCACCACCATTTGGTCCTATTATGCTTATAAAATCTTTTTCAAATATTGTGAAAGATAAGTTTTCAACAACAGGTTTTTCTTCATTTTTGTATCTGAAACTCACATTTTTAAAGTTTACAACTTCCTTCATTTTCTACCTTTTATTTTTTTATTCTTAACACTATTTAATTAAGCTCTACAAATAATAAATAGTATGCAGGTTGTTTATTTTTTAATTGGTTCAATATCTATTGGTTCAATGGCTATTGGTTCAATGGCTTAACAGTGTATTGCATGGCTTTATATATAGTCATGCAAAAAGCTCAATGCTATTGGTTCAATAGCTTAACCCTCTTAGTAGCAATAAAATCAGGATATTTAAAACAGAGTTTAGATATATGGTTTTCATTCTAAGAGGTTGTCTCAACAACTTATTTAAAGTAACCATCTAAAAGGCAATCATTCAAGTTTGAGTAGATTTGAAACAGGTCATAATCGATGATTTTTAAAGTGAAAACCTTGATACCTGTATTTTCTACAAGAGCCTGTATATCTTGAAGTGGTAATTCTGGCTGGACTATTATGAACTTAACTTTTTCAGCTTTTATAGTATCTATAAGTCTAAGCATGCTTTTGCCACCTGGGACTTTACCATCTATTTCGACACTTACCTGATTAAAGCCATAATCCCTGGCAAAATATGTTAAAAAAGGATGATAGACAAGTATCGGGATCTTTTTGCTATCCGGTAGAGAAAGTTTTTGCTTTATAAGCATCGTTGTTTTATTGAACTTACTATCCAGGTTATCTAATTTTTCTTTAAATACTGTAAATTTTGAGTAAAATCGTTCTTTATCTTCTGGAAAGAAATTACAAAGAGCTGTATAAGCATTTTCTGAAATTTTTCTAACATTTTTAGGGCTGAGCCATAGGTGGATATCTGGCTCTAAAAGTTCTATGTTTTCTTGTGCAGGATCATTAGTTGTATGTGTGCCTTCACTATTGTATATCAGTTCAATCCCATAAGTAAGATCAAAAACCTTAAGAGACTTATTTAATGAAATCACTTTATCTATTAAAATTTTTTCAAAGGGTATCTGTGATAAGAAGTAAAGATTTGCTTCAGAGAGATCTCTAATATTTTGTGGAGTAAAATCAAATGTATGTGGGTCAGAACTTGAAGTAAGTAAAGATTTTACTGTATATTCCTGTGGAACAAGGTTGTCTATTATAAACCTGTAAGGTTCCATCGATGTGTATATAAGTTTATTATGATAATTAAGTTTTACATCCCCTGAGGTTTTATCTTCTTCTTTACAGCTTAAGGAAAAAACAAACAGGATGATAAGAACAAAGATAAAAAAAGATCTAATTCTTACCTTTTTATTTTGATTTATCATACTTTTCACCTCTATTATCAAGATCAGTGTTCTCGAAGGTACATTTTATATAGTTGGCTCCACAATCTGGACACCTTGCTATCGTATGATTTAGTAAAAAGTTAGAAAAGTGTTCTTTTTGTTGTTTTGTGAGCACTCCAGTGCCATTGCAAAACGGACATTGCTCTTCTATAGCAGCTTCTATAGCATTTCTAATAAAGTTAGATCTATCGGGAAGATCTTTTATCTTCTCATAAAGATTTTCATCAAGTTTAAAGGAAACTATGTTATCTTTACTCTTTTTTTGTTTCATACCCCTTCCTTTTTCTTTACTTAATGGCTCTCCTGCAAAAAGGTAGTTTTTAATAAATTTTCCTCGCTTGTCAAAAATAAGTGCGGGTAAACCTGTAAAAAATAAGCGTATTATTTTGTATTTTTAATTCACTTTTCAATGAACGGATTTAAAGTAATACAAAGTATTACAATTGTCAATAAATTTTCTTCGCAATTTTTAAACTTTGTGAAATAAACCAATGACTAGAGAGATTCTAGCTTGCTACAGTTGAGTTATCTAAGAGAGATCTGATGGTTACCCAGGATATAATAGTTTCTTCTAATAAATGGATCACTCTGTTTTTCCAGTGACTTTTTTAAGGATTGTCCTATAGTATCACCTTTTAAAAGATTGATATAAAAATCTTTAGAAACTTCTTTTGCGGCATTTTGTGGGACAACCCAGTGAGTTCCTATTATATTTTTGACACCACTATTTATAAATTCTGAAAAAAGGCTATTATCCCAGTCAATCTGAATGTTGAGCGAATAGCATGCGTTTAAGAAAAGTACTGGAGCTACAGCTTTGTTTTTATAATCATCTTTCGTAATTATATAGTAATCTTTTTCAAGTTCTTCCCTGCTTTTACCGGATTGCAATGCAAGTTCAAATTCAGAAATACTCAGCTCTTTGTTTGTTTTTACCATATCGACATCACCTCCAAAGAGCTCAGGTTTGTCAAAAGCATATTTTTCTTTTTCTAAAAGTAAACCCTGTTGACCATCTTCAAGTATAGTGCCATGACAAATAATATGAGCTATATCCGCATTTTTCAAGCTTTCTATAAACTCTTTTTTATCAGGCAAATATAGGTCAACAAAGTCTATATCATTTCTTTTACTGAAAAAAGCTTTAAGTTCTTTATACTGTGTATACATATTTTTATTGTAGTTTGTATTTTCACTGCAACCGCAAATAAGAAGAATCTTAACCTTCTTCTGCTTTTCAACGATACTTTGAGCTAAATCATTCTGTCCAAATAGCTTTTCGGCAGGTATCGATCTTGTAATAATAATGTCATCAGAGTCTTCTTCAGAAAAAAGACTGGATTTATAAATCTGGCTATTAACCGAAGGATTATCTTTTATCGAAATGTTTTCATCCCTATTTTCATTATAAACATCACCTTTAGGTCTATTAAATATAAATTCAAAAGGAAATTGCCAGTTTTTTTCATCCATGGATATTACTATCATACTGCAATTTTTTCTTATAATATCTATAGCATCAAGACAGTTTTTATCGAGACATTCACGGATTGCCTTTTCTATTTTATAGTATTGATCTTGTATAAGAAGGCTACCATTTTTCTTTCTTGCATAATATTCAAGAGAGTCCGAGTACTCTTTAAATATTTCAATAATCTGATTTCTTTTTGTTTTATCAAAACGAAAACTGCTGTTTAATGTTCTTCCTTCATAGAGCAATGTAAGGTTTTCCTGGTTTATTGTTATAAGCGGATAATCTTGAAGTGAAACATAGGTTATCGATCTATTTGGCAATTCTATCAAAATTTTTTCGGTTCCTGGATTTTTTTCCCATTGCTTATCGTAATTTTTTGAATCAACATTGATATAGCTAATGGTTAAAGAATTTTCTCTTGCATAGTTGTATGATACGGCAGAATTTATTTTTTTTCCGCCGGTAATGTCTATTATAATGTTTTCAGGCTTAAATGTTTCGAGATTTTTCTTGATTATTGCATCAAGTTTGCTTTTAAATACTTCGATATTTATATATTCGGATTCACTTAAAATATCTTCTTCGATAGTAAACTGAGGAAAGTTATCGTATCTTTTTTTAAGTTTATCTGGAAGATCTGGTAAAATCTCATATTTAAAAAACTTAGTAAACCTGTCATAGTTCTCTTCATAAACCGATTTTGCTTCTTTAGAAAATATAAAGTGAACTTTTTTGGGGTTTAGCAGGTAAAGAAGAAGAAATGTAGGTCCAATCATTGTTGATGGAGTATGAATAAGAAACTTAAAGTTTGCTATATTTTCATCTGACATAAGATATTTATTTAAAGCTCTATATGATTCGATAGCAAAAATTTTCCTATCAAATTGATATCCATTTTTATTAGTTAAATTTTTACCAGAAGGCATATATAAACCCCTTATTGATACTCATTTTTTTGCAATAATTCTAGCTCATACAATTGATATATATTTGGTTAATAAAACAGGCTTTGTTCTTTTTATTTTTTTGACTGTTGTACTTTATAATATAGTGTCGTCAAGTTTATTCCCGGGCTTTTGACTTTCAACTGTAATATAAAAGTCTTTTACCAGGACTTTATACTTTAGACTTTAGCATATTTACGTTATAAATTATATACCAGGATTTAAAAATATAAAGAAAATAATAAAATCCTGCAAGATTCAATTTTATTGAAATTACGTTCATATGGTATATAATCAAGTTGCAAGAGGTTAAAATATCTGTTATGGACAAAAGCAATATTATAGATGATTCTGTCTTTTTTAAACTTGTTGAAAAATTGAAAAACTCACAGCAGTTAAACAAATACGAAGAAGAGCAGTTCAACGATTACTTCATTTCTATTATTAAAAAAGATATTTTAAGGTTATTGAAATATATTAATAAATATGATGGTGGTAATTTTCCAATCGATGAACTTGCCTCTGACTTTTATTTTGAACAAAAAGAACAGATATTAAATAAATTAAACAATATGAACAATTTTAAAGCTTATTTAATGAAATCTGTTAGAAATTGGCTGGTGCAAAAAAATAAGGCTCTTTCAAAGGAAAAAAGGCGAAATATAGATTTAGAATCTATTGATATTATAAAAAGAGGCACAAATAATCAGTCTGGTAATTTTAAATCTTCACCAATGGTTGAATCTATAGTTAGTATTAATGATCCTGAAGTATTTCAACTGATATTAAAAATTGCGGATGATTTTGATAAATTTCTTTATGAAAATTTTTCTAATAGAGATAAAGAAATTTTCATAAGGCATAAACTTTTAAAGAATGCCTCTAAAGTCATTGCAGAAGAATACGATATTTCGGTTTCAAATGTCGATACCGTTGCCAGTAGAGTAAATAGGCAATGTGTAAGGTTTTTCAATAGTATTAATCTAAATTATAAAGAAGAAATGGAGAATCTTTTAAGTAATGTTGAAGATAAAAATAATTTTTTTGAATCATTTATTGATAAACTATTTTATATTTTAAAGGATAAATATTTGCAATTATACGCTACTGAAGATGAAAGAACTAGTAATAACCGGGGTCAAAATGATGAGTAAGCTTAACATGATTTATAGATAATATTAGTAGATCAACTTAGTGTTTGATAAAAACATTTTCAGTTTAGCAGTTAAAATAAAAGAGATAAATAGGTAGAGATATGAGAGAACAAAAGAAAAGTTCCAATATTAATCATATTTACCAGGATATTCTGGAACTAATAACGAATGATGATTTTAAAGATTCTTCGAAAGAAGCTGATAAAGAAAAAATATTATTCCAATTTTTAAATAAAGAAGGAATAGATTTCAACCAGAAAAAAATATTATCCGATTCGAAAGAAATGTTGACTTTATTGTCTCACTCGATCGCCAAATATGATAGATTAAAATATCTTTTTGACGGATTCCTCGAATGTAACCTTGATCTTAATGGTTTGAATTTATTATATAGTATATTAAAACAAAGCACTTTTTTAAGAATTTTTTTGGAGTTTTATTTTGATGCATTCAATACTATAGATGCAGCTACAGCAGTAGATATTATCAAAAGTTTATCTAAAACTACTAATACTACTAAAATGGAATCTAATAATAATAAAAGTGATAATAGCAATCTTATAGATGTTCTTATTCTAAAAGATGAAAAAGGTAATATTACTTCAAATATGCAACTTCTCGAAACAATAGAGGTTGCAGGATTTGAATCCAATTCGCTTTTAAAGCCTTTATTTTTGGAAATTTATGCAGATAGTTTAAAATTTAATTTTTCAATAGAGTTTGATGGCTTGAACTATTCACATATAAAATGTTTGCGTATTAGCTCATTTAGACTTAAATCTGATGTTAGTAAAACAGCTTTTTCTGAAGACGAAGAATCGAATGATTTGATAAATTTTACCATAAGTACTCAAATTGATGAAATGAATATTAAATGTGCGATAGGTGAAACTATTATTATAGAAAATGCAGGTTGTATAAAATATTTTGAATACAAGGGCTCAAAGTGGAATTTTTCAGCCATTCGAAATATCGAAAACGAAGATATAGGGCTTATATTAGAAGTTCCGCAGGAGTTTCAACAGGATAAAGATAAGCTTATACTCTATGTTGTGGATAAATTAAGTAGTTTTGAGAATGATTTTGAAAAGATACTGCCCCTTTATATTGAAAACAAATTTATAAAGATCATTACAAAATCGGGATTTCATATTTTACCTCCAACTATCATTGAACTTAACGATGATGAAAAAAAATCTTATCTCTTTAATATTTTTTAATTTTTCTCTAATTTTAAAATTTTTGAATTTATAATCTTTAAACTAATAATCTTAAAACCTAAATCGGTATAAAATTATCTTGTACTCTTGATTTTTTTATTTTTTATTTTATCATGAATATAGACTTTATATATTGTTGAAAAGCTATTGGTAAAAGTTGAGTGGTAATGGTAAGATTGCCAGAATAATAATCTTGGGAGGAATTATGCATTTCGATTTTAAAGCTTTTTTTAACAGGATTAAAGATTTGCTTTTCAAACCGAATGATACATGGAATGAGATTAAAGGTGAAGAAACAAATATTAAGGATTTTTTTCTTTCCTATGTACTAATAATTGCTGCTGTACCAGCTATTTCCCAGTTTTTAGGTTATTTCGTTGTCGGAGGGTTGTTTCGAATATATAATCTTCACTTTTTTAAGGCAATACTTAACAGTGTTATAGTTTACATTTTTTCTGTAGCTTCTATTTATTTAACTGCTTTTATAATGGATCAGCTTGCTGTGCAATATGGTGGACAAAAAAATCTTAATAATTCTATTAAACTTATTGCTTACTCTATGACTCCTTATTGGATAGCTTCAGTTCTCTATATAATACCACCTCTGGCACCAGTATCTTTTCTTGCAGCTATCTATGGGTTTTTCATCATGTATCTTGGTATACCTATACTTATAGAAGTTCCAAAAGAAAAATCTTTTCTATACCTTATAATCACAATAATCATACTGGTTGTTATAAATGTTATACTTATTCTCATTACGAATACTTTCTTTGCTGTGCATAATGTATAATAAAGTTTTTCATGGGTTTTAGTGTATCGTAATAAGTTTATCGAGAATTTATCCCATCTTTTTGTTTGCATGTTTTATGCTAAGAAAAAAAGCGAAAAGCTTGTTTTTTTAAATTAACAGTTTTGCCTTTGCTAAATAAAAACAGTCCAGCCTTCAGGAGATAAAACTGTGCTATCTTTTATCTTGATAAGTCCACCCATAGGTATAGAAAATGCAATAGAGCTGATTTTTTCTATGGGAATACCAAGCACATAATAAAGAAGCATTTGAGTTGTCCCCATGTGAGCAACAATAATAATCTTCTCACCTGAATATTTCTGTTTTAGTTCATCCATAAAAAATGAGACTCTTTCATAGTGAGACGAGATACTCTCTATTTTACCTTTGATCTCATAGTTAACATTAAGATAAATTTCTTTATCATTTTTTAATTCATCTGAAATATATCTTTCATCCAACCGCTTATCGATAATAAGCCCGGTTTTTGTGCTTCTTTCGATAAGTTTAGCGGAATCTATCGCCTGTCTGTAAGAAGAAGAGTATATTACGTCGAAAGGACCTTCCTTTTTCAATATATTTGCAAGATTCTTAATCTCTTCAACTCCAAGAAGAGTTAACAAGTTTGTGTTTTCAACACATTCACCATGTCTTATTATGTAAAGTTCCATAGTGACCTTCCTTCTGGATATATTTTATTTAATAAATGCTTTTATCAAAGATGCTATAGCATTTAACATTAGATTGATAAAAACGGGTACTTCCAGTTAATCTTAGTATTTCAGGCTTTTCGCAATTTTTTTTGTATAACTTAATCTCACAAAGAATTGAGAAAAAAAAGTATAAATTAGCTGGATGAATCTAAAAATATTTTTATAGTATTGAAATTGCAATATTTACAAAAAAATCTTAATATATATTTTTTTAAAATCAAAAAAAAATTGAAAAAGAAACTAAACTTTTTTTGAGTAATCCGAAAGTTAAAATAACAAGGATGTTGTTAATTTTTTAGAATAATCAAGGAGGAATAATATGATTATTAATCACAACATCTCATCTCTTTTTGCATCACGACAGATAAAGTCCAACTCACTGGATTTACGAAAGAGTATTGAAAAGTTATCTTCAGGGATGAGAATCAACAGTGCTTCCGATGACCCAGCTGGTCTTGCAGTTTCTGAGAAGATGAGAGCTCAGGTTAGAGGACTTATGAGAGCTCAGAAGAATTCGGAAGACGGAATATCCTTAATTCAAACTGCTGAAGGATATCTTAACGAAACTACTGATGTTCTTCAAAGATTGAGAGAGCTTGCTGTCCAGGCAGCCAACGGTGTCTATAGTGATGATGACAGACTCAACTTGCAGGTTGAAGTATCTCAACTCGTCGCTGAAGTTGATAGAATAGCTTCCCATGCTCAGTTTAACGGTATGAATATACTTACAGGTAAGTTTGCGAAGTCTACTGTTGGAAGTGAAGTATCTGCTTCTATGTGGTTTCATGTTGGTGCAAATATGGATCAGAGAATCCGCGTTTATATTGGAACCATGTCATCTCAGGGATTGGGACTTAAGAATCCTATCGGAAGAGCAGAAACTGCCACCTTTATATCTGTTTCGACAACTGATAAGGCAAATATTGCGCTGGGTATAATAGATTCTGCCCTTATGAAAGTCGCTAAACAAAGAGCAGACCTTGGTGCTTATCAGGAAAGACTTGAGTATCTAGGAAAAGGTTTACTTAATGGAGCTGAAAATTTACAGGCTGCTGAAAGTAGAATCCGTGATACAGATATGGCTTATGAAATGTCAAACTTTGTAAGAAACAATATCCTTACGCAAGCTGCAACTGCAATGTTAGCTCAGGCAAATACTCAACCTCAGCAGATTTTACAACTTTTAAGATAGCATTTTATCCGACCACCTCTTTGGGGCTGCCTTCGGGCGGCCTTTTTTTTATCAAGAAGGTGTGCATTTATCTTATATATTTTATTTTATATATTTTAAAAATTCTTCAAAAAAATCATTTAAATTTTTGCCGAAAATGTCAGTAAAATTTTCAGAGATAACTCTAAACAATAAATTTTGTACATCCTGTACAAAAAGATTAGAAGGTGAAAATTTATCTATAATAAGAGGATTTTTTTGTAAAGTCAGAATGTTGAAAGATTTCATATATTCAATATTTTTCTCATAACCTTCTTTATTTAAGAGAAACTCAAAAAATTTATAGGAGAACAGGGAAAAAAGATTTGAATAAGGCAGGTTAAGTTGCATCGGGTCTATAAGGCAGATGTCGCTTAATTTGAAGTAAAATCCCGACTTTTTTAAAATATCAAATCTTTCGTTTAATTTTCTTTTTACCTGCTGGTCAAACTCAGCAACTAAAAATAATGGAAGACCAACTTTTATGAATTCTGGAAGCGAACTCTGAAAGTTTACACCTTTAGCAAGCCTGTAAACCGCTGTTTGATATAATAGGATAAAATAAAACTCATCACTTTCAAAATATTCATCAGTCTGCTGGTTAATGTTTTGAGAACCGTCATTTTGCTGAGAGCCAGCTAAACTTTCGTTTGTGTATCTTGGGCAGGATAAAGGCCAGATGACTATCAAACCATCCCGCATAAAGGCATCCGGTAAGTTTACGAAATAGCGTTTTTGAGAGCCAGAGAGTAGCTTCTGATAATCCTGTATACTTGATGGGACGATAACATGCAAAGTGTCATTGTCAGGCAAAAATTCTGAAACATGGTTCAAAATGCGTTCTAGTCTTGTTTTATCAATCTTCTCAATGAAAGCAGTATCCTTTTCATCGTAATAAAAAATGAAATCTTGAATTTTCGTGGATTTGTAAGGATAGTTTAGTTTAACTGAAATTTGCGGATTTTCGGTATCAAGATTACTGACGTAAATACCTTCGGGGTAATAAATAGATAAGATCTGATTGATAAAGATCCCTTTTCTGACAGTTTCTACCTGTCTAAAGTAATTTTTAACGAGGTTTGAACTTATCTTTACAAAATAATCATCTTTTTCAATAATTACACTTTCAAGATTTTCAGTTTGAAGAAGATTTTCGGATTTATCGGATTGATAAACCTGGTTTTCTTCCTTTATGCCTGTAGCTTCTTTTTGCCGGTATATGAGTGAAAAACCTTTTTTTGTTTGATAGGTAATATTATTAAGGTTGTCAGTGGAAAATATCTTCAAATCAACCATGTTAAATGTCAGAGCCGGGATTTTATAGGTATTTTCGTCTGGAATATCGTTTTCATCTGTTATCTCTACCTCACCATCGGCATCTTCCTCTTCAGTATCTTCGTTACCAGTGTCTTCATCACCATTATTGGTGTTTTTTTCCAGCTGATCCTCTATAAGCAGGGTATCATAGGTGCTGGTTTGAGACTGTTCTGCTGTGGTAGGAAAATTAAACTTTAAAATATATTCATTTTTATCGCTATCGATATATCTTATTTTTTGAGGATTTGTAAGATAATATGAGATTGAGCAGTTTCCAAGTTGCAGATTGACATAAGTTTCATTTCTTGAAAAAAGAGCGGTACCAAGCCAGATTCGATAAAACCTTTTTTCAGGATTCACGTAATAAAGTTCCATTCCGTACTCATTCTGCTCATAGTAAGAGTTATCCGGTAAAAGGTAGAAGCTGTTGCCATCTGCAAGATTTATCCTGTAGACTCCATCATCAGAATAGGATATGGTAGAACCTTTTTCAAGCGGGTACCTGTAAGTTGCCTCGTTGCTGTTGGTTGCAATATATTCACCAAGCAAGATCGGTCTGGCTGCTGGTGGAGCATCGTTTATATGAGCTTCACAGATAGCCTTTACACGTCTGAAATCGCTATCATTAAGAAGACCGGTAGAAAGGTTGCTTATCTCTAAAAAAATCCTTGCATCAAGGTAAGGATCAATCTTTAAAATCTGTTCAAAGCTTTCAATATTAAAACTTAAAAATTCCTCCGGTTTTAGATCGCGAAAATATCCGCAGTTCTTGAAAAATGGTTCAGTATCAAAAGGCTTTATAAGATTCTCATCTATAGGATAGGCAATAGGTTTTTTATCCTCAGGTTGAAAGAGATATTGCCAATCTAAAAATGATTCAACTAAACTTTGAAGGCTATACTTTTCATCATTTTTTTCTTTTATATTCTCAGGGTTGTCTTCTTCTGAACCGCCATCCTGCGTAATCCGGGTAGAATCATTTTTTGTAAAGTTATTATTTAAACATCCAGAGTTGATAAAAAGCAAGAGTAAAAGCATTAAAATAGTGTATAAGTGAAAATTTTTATTTGTTATATCTTTCATGACAACTCACTTTACATTTATTTTATTAAAATATACCACATAGGATTTAGCTATACAAACAATCGAAGAGCGATAGAGTTCAAATTTGTCCATATATCCAGGCTATAAAAACAAAGCAAAATAGAAATATTAAAGGTAAAAAGTTCAAAGATTAAAATCCAGAAATAAATTTATATCTATATTTGTTTTTTGCAAAAAAATAATGAAGAAAATAAAAAAAATACAAAAATATACATATAAAAAATAATTTGAATTTATTTAAACATGTTTTAAAATGATTTCAGTAAAATAATACTTCAATAAAAATTAAGAGGTATTATTTGTTTCAATAACCTTTCAATTTATTTTAAAAAGTAAGATTTTGTTTCTAAAATTTATTAAAAAAGTTTTGGAGGTATTATGAACAGGTATGACAATATTCTCGATAGTTTTGAGGTTTATTTTACAAAAGTATTAAGCGATATCGGAAAAGAAAGATCTCTATCTTTTGAAGATGTCGAAAGACTTAAAAAAAGTCCGGCTTTTAGACTGGTTGTTCTGGCTCCTTTTACTTGTGATTGTGATTATGCAGAGATGTTTGCCTATGCAAATACTTCAACTTTGATAACTGCTGGTAAACACCCTGAAGTATTTAACCCAACAAAAGATATTTCCATTGAAACAAGAGCTACTCTTATAATCGAAAACCTTCGAAATTATGCAAAGGACAAAAAAGTCTATAAATGTTGCCAACAAGCCCTTATACTCATATCAATAGCAGATCATAAGAAAGATCTGGATGATGATAAAAGAATAAACAAGTTTAATCCTCTTTTTGATGAATCTATTAGAAAAAAGTATGAAACTCTATCATCAAAATTATGCAAAGAGTTATCCAGGTGCAAGAAACTTACCGATCTTATTAGTATAGAGTTTATTTTAAGTGATGGATTCTGGAATTAATTTTCTATATGATTTTCACTTATATAATTAATAAAAAAATGCTCTTCGTTTTTTTATGTGGGTAATGATTACTCTAAAATTATGCAGAGT
>Ga0208826_1001080_pt1 | contig 24395 bp, 20 predicted proteins | sample AD_UKC115_MetaG_FD_184451 | JGI IMG/M metagenome (GOLD analysis project Ga0208826, IMG submission 184451) | Active sludge microbial communities of municipal wastewater-treating anaerobic digesters from Hong Kong - AD_UKC115_MetaG (SPAdes)... | ecosystem: Engineered > Bioreactor > Anaerobic >...
GGCGCTTCGAACGGTAGCCAGTTCACGAGCGCGCCAACGGCGAATCTGTGTTTGGTTGGGACGCCATCGGCGGTGGCGGGCGCCGGGCCGTGGACTTGGACGTGCACGGGCTCGAACGGCGGTACTACCGCGCCGTGTAGTGCGACGAAAGCGCCGACGGCGCTGGCGCTGACGGCGGTATCGCCGACGAGTTTCAACGCTGGAACCGCGGTGCCGTATTCGTCAGTGCTGACGTTGACGGGCAGCGGTCTCGATAGCGCGACGACGATTGAGTGGAGAGACTCAGGCGTTGTGTATGCAACGTGGACGCGAACCTCGTTGGTTTCCGGGGTCAGCACCTGGACGAGTTCATCGGGCGCCACGATCACAAATGTTGCACATAGTGCAACGCAGATGACGGTGACACCGACACTAGTGAAAGTGGGCGATACGTGGACGGGCACGCACACGTGGACGGTCACGGTCAGTGGGGCGGCAGGAAGCGCGTCTACGACTTTTACTGTAACGCGCACTGCGTCACCCACGCCGATCAACGGTGTGTGCGGAGTCGCCAGCACGAAGCAGTACACGAGTGCGCCGCCCCAGGCGGAGCTTTGCTCGGCTGGCACACCGGGGCCGGTGACTGGCACTGGCCCGTGGAGCTGGACGTGTAACGGCAGCAACGGTGGAACAAGTATCAACTGTAGCGCAGGCCTCGCGCCCGTGCTCCCAGCGCCGCCCACCGCGAGTGTGGCTTCGGTTAGCACTGGCGTTCAAATCACGTGGAGCACAGTGAGCGGTGCTACGGGGTATCGGATATATCGAGGCGGTTCGTTGTTGTTCACGGTCGGTAGCGGGACGCAGTCGAGCTACATTGACACTGCGGTTGCTGCAGGCGGGAACTATTGCTACACCGTGTCTTCCACCACGACGTTTACAACACCGCCAAGCGAATCGGCTCAAACTTCCGCTGGTTGCACGATCTATTCGCCTGGGCCCGCACCATTGACGGCACCGTCGGGGGTTTCCGCGACGGCTATCACTAGCGGGATCCGCATTACATGGTCACCAGTTTCCGGCGCGGATTCATATCTGCTAACACGCTTGAACGACAACGTCGTTTGGACACTCGGTTCCTCAACCACATCATACGATGACACCACAGGACTTGTTCCGGGCGTTGGCTACGGCTACGTCGTGAATGCGAAGCGCGGAAGCGAAACGTCCCCGCAGAGCGTGATAGTTAACGCTGTTGCACCGACCCCACCGGTTAACGGTGCATGTGGTTCGGCCAATGGCGCTACTTTCACCAGCAAGCCAACAACCAATTTGTGCAATGCTGGCACGCCATCCTTAGTGAATGGCACAGGGCCTTGGAGCTGGACTTGCAATGGCAGCAACGGCGGCACTTCGGCTTCATGCGCAGCGTCGCTAGCCGCGCCCAATCCAACCGCGTTGTCGCCTCGAACGGCTACGAAGAGTGCCACGACGACTGTTACGGTCCAGATAAACGTTCTCGGTACGAACCTCCCCACAACGCTCGCCCTAGGTATCGCCGACCTCACTTGTACTAACGACAACTGGCTTGGTTCGACAACCAACATACCCTTTCAGTGCACCATCACATCTAGCGTAGTGAAGGGAACGAAGAACGTCGTTATCAAGGATCAACCGAATGGTGCTTTGCTTGCTTCTTGGCCTAGTTACTTTACGGTGAATTGAGCCATACAACAGACGTGTGCATGCGCGCACGCTTTTGTACTAACTTCCACTTTATGGTGATCAGGATCACTATGTACACACGCCTTTGCACATTCGCTTGCATCCCCTTCGTCGCGTTGACCGTCGCCATAGGCGGCTGCGCCAACGCGCCGCAACAGCCTCGCGCCGACGCGGGTGTTGATCCCAACTATGACGCAGCTCGGGCGCGCGCGGTCAGATTGACGCAAACGCAGCGAGGGGCCGAGCTTGCGATTGATGCTCGAGTGCTGTTTGACACAGGCAAATTTGATGTCAAGGCTGAAGGGCAAGTCATGCTCGACAACGTGGCGTCGCTCGTGAAACAGAAGTCCGCCGCCAACCTGCTGGTTGAGGGGCACACCGATAACGTCGGCGCAGCTGCAATCAACCAACGGCTTTCGGAGCAACGCGCGGAGAGCGTTCGTGCCGGATTGTTGGCACGCGGTGTTCAGCCGGGGCGCATTCAGACGAAGGGCCTCGGTATGACGCAACCCGTTGCTGACAACGCCTCGGAAGACGGTCGCACGCAAAACCGGCGGGTGCAAATTGTGCTTCTGGGTGAAACGGTGGAGCAATTGGGCGGGCAAAAGGCAACCGAGGAACGCTTGCAGAGTGGTCTCGAAAAGTTCATCCAGAACGCGGAGGCGTTGATGCGCGGTGTCTGGGGCAAGTTGACGGGTGGCGACACAAAGTGACATCGCTGTTGTGCAGCGGGCACGATTGCTCCAATTTGCGCACCACCCTGTTAGCAGTGCACGAGCAAAAAAACGAACGACAGGAAACGCAAACCACTCGGGTCGCCTGGAGATTTTGGGCGACCGCGTTTGTCGTTTGCGTGGGATTCGCATGGACGCAGGTGGTGAGCGCACAGACTACGTCGACCGAACCTGCCGTAGCGTCGCCGGTGGGGGCCGCAACAATAGCGCCGACCAGCACTGAGGCGCTGCCGCCGGACGTTGAGCGGATTGCCGCTGTTACTACGCGAGCCATCGTGCAGCAGTTTCTTGCGGAGAATCCAAATCCGCGTAAACATGTCGTGGACATCACGTCAAGCGGATACGCAGACGATGAAACCCGCCCGGCGCTGCGGCTTGCGCAAGTGTGGGTGGGGCCAAACGGCGCGCTGCTCGAATTGGTGGGCCTGCCGCGAAAGGGCGTCAAGCACAGCGCCGTCATGCGACGAGACACGCTTCAAGTACGGCCGTACGGTGGACGTGCGGCGAATGTGCGTGCCTTTGAGGGCGTTACTGAGTTGCGTGATCGGCGTGGGGGTTCCGCGTTGGTGGTCGCTCCAGGGGAAACGTTGTACCTGCTGACCGAGCCATTTGACGACTATCGACCGTTTTCCTTGCTGCACGTGAACCGAAACGCCGAGGACAGCGTTTACTTTGACCGTATCGACCCACGGTTTCGCGAACGCTACGACACCATGTTCGCTGCGGCAAACACGCCAGTGGCGATGAAAGACTTTCTCGTGGAGTTTGCCGGCAACGACCCCGACAAGCGAGCGCCCAGGGTGTTTGCGCGGCTGCTCAACGAAATGCGGGCACAAAATTCGTTTGAAGGGTTCTACACGGCTTATCTGTTGATGCAGGATCCTGATGATGGGATGAAGGCAGCGCGGCTTGCACAAAGCAACGATGAGCGGATGAAACTCGAACATCTTGCCATTGTGGGTCTGGTCGACAAAAACCGCCTGTTCAAACTCGAACTGAGCGTTGATCCGTCCAGCGCCTCGGGTGGCGAGAATACTGACAACAACCCCTTCGCAGCCACGTTCAACTGGCTTTCGGGCAAGGACAAGGTGCGCACGGCGCATCGGCCGATTCGCGGCACGCTCAGCATTCAACTTCAACCTTCGAGCCCAGTCAAAGTGAAGTACGGTGCCTATACCGCCAAGTTCCGCGTGACAGCCGTTGCGCCGACCGAGTCCAGCAAAGCAGGGTTGGTGCTGGGACGTGGTGGCCCAGGTGAAGCAAGAGTCGGGCGCGATATCTCGATACGGCTTGATGCGGGGCAGAGCGCCGCATCACAACGATTTGATCTGGGCGCCATGCGTGTGGCGTACTACGACCGGGGAATATTTAACGGGTACACACGGGAACGACTGACGGGCGATATCGTCGTGGAGGCCCGATTGATCGGCGTGGAGATTGCAAAGTGAAGCCTGCAGGTCAATTAATCACTGGTGTTTCGTGGCTCATGCTCGCCGTTGCGCCGTGCGGCGCGCAAGACATCAACTTTCGCGACCTTCAGCGACCAGGCCCACCAGCCGTAAAGCGCGTTGTGATCGCAGGCAGTCTCGCGGATGCCAATCGAATTTATTCAAGTTTCGGCGACGCGGACTCGAGCGAGCGCGCGGACGCCGCTGCAACACGCAGTGCCCAGAGTTCGGCAGGCGGGTCGGCGGGTGATTCGTCGTCATCGTCGCGCTCGGGGCAAGAGTACGTCTGCAAATTCACTTGCTATGCCGTCAATTCAGGCATGTTCAACAATAAGAGCAATGGTGGTGGCACGGTGACCGTGCGCGCAGATAGCTACGACGCAGCAAAACGGATTGTCGTGAGCCGTGAGAAGAGCATTTGCAACGGGTCAACGCTCACGAGAAACCAGGCTTGGGGTGGCGACAGTGTCGATTGCAGTCGCAAGTGATTGCGGGGCACAAGAGTCACTCCGCCGTTTGCAAAGTGAGTCCGGGTGTGGCGTGAGGTCATGAGCAATAGTGATGCGGACCCACCCTGGTACGTCGTGGTCGCCGCGCTTCTGCTCGGCGCAGGCGGCTTTTTCTACTGGATGCTCAGCGCGTGGGAGGCGGAGGGTGGTAGCCGCCGCTTGCACTGGCTGATCTACCTGCTATATGAAACGTTTGGCAAGCGGGGCGTTGTGGCGTGGTTTGTTTTTTTCGCCGCAGTGGCTCTGTGGATAGGCTGGGCCGAGCGAAAGAAACGTCGAAATTCAAACGAAAACAAAGGTCATACACCATGATCGTCTGGCGGGGCTACGGTTGGCTGGCATTGATGGTTGCTGTCGTGATTAACGTGTCGCTGAATGAGGCTGCCAATGCAGTGTTCGGCATACCGCCAGGCGTGAAGCATTACCGCGATGCGCACCCCGTGGTGTGGCTGATTGGCATGGGACTGTCGGCGGCCGCTTGCTGGCTTCTGGGCACATGGCTTGACGCGCGGGAACAGCGCAACGCGAAGGTGCTGGTTGATCCATCGACCAATCAATCGGTGAAACTCATGTCGAAGCACGACATGTTCTGGATTCCGATCAAGTGGTGGGCAGTCGTGTGGTTGCTGGCGGGGCTATGGCTCAGCTGGCGTTGAACCGTTGGCACTGTTACAGCTGCAAGACGTATGCGTCACGCTCTTGCGCTGACGCCAGCAGATGGCTGACGCCCCGATCAAGCGTGACCAGCTTGCATTGGTTGAGTACGGCGGTACAAAGCAGCCAGGCGTCGGTGATTTGACGGTGCCCGTGGATGCCACCGGTGCAAAGACGGGGCAGAGCTTCGTAGCCGAAATCCGCCGGCAAGAACGTGTGCTGGCCCTGTGACAACACCGCGGCCAGGACCGAGTCGGCCTCGGCAAACGAAACTGGACGGCCCATGAAAGCCGGCTGCATTGAGATACGCAGCAGAGCCGCCTGGGTAACCGCGCAGGTCGCCCAGGCTCGCATGCCCGCCCGTGCAAACCAGCGGGCGACTTGCTGGTGATGCTCATGCTGCGGCCAGCTCAAAGCAATGAGCACATTGGCGTCAAGCAGCGCGCTCATGCACCGTCTTCGAGAAACGCTTTCACCTGTGCGGAGGTCACCATTGGCGTGTCGGCTGGCAGGTCAAATACCCACACGCCGCCGCGCTTGACGGGTTTGAAACGCAGGTCGGTCTGCCTGTTCTGTGCGCTGAGAATGAGCTCGGATACCGCCTGCCCAAGCCGTAATGAGCGAGCGGCCGCATACTGGGCAGCGAATTCTGCCGCGCTCTCGGAAAGGGTCAACGTAGTGCGCATGACGAGCTGGGCGATGTGAACGAGTGGTATCAAATTGTAGCAATCGTATCAAAATGTCGAAACCGCATCAACTGCGTCAAATCGCCAACTGAGGATATTGATCCGGCACGGTGATATGGCGAAACTTCCGTTCGCCCTGAGCGCAGCGAAGGATTTGAAAATCAAACGCTTCGGCGTTGCCTCAGCGCGAGCGGTTCTCCAATTATTCGTGCCGGATCAATAAGCATGACTCCGAAAAGTCGTCGCAGTGGCGAAGGCGGGGAGGCGGAACAAGGTATCGTGCGTGTCGGCGCGTAGTCGGCCCGCTCCGGCGTTCGCTGATCCGAATTGCCGCGTTTGCGGCAATGACGGTTGTTGTGACGCGTATCGCGGTCATGTTGATCGCCGTGATCCGCGTCGATGCACCGACAAGCGCGCATGGTGCCGCTTTTTGCGGTGCGCCACTTGCTGATCGCGTTACCGAATCTTGTAGCTGAACCCCGCGTGAAAGAACCGGCCACGCGCGTCGTACATCTCGGCGAAGCCCATCTGCGTATATGCATTGCTGGAGGTGTTGGTCACGCTGAACGGCGGCATTCGGTCGAAGACATTCCTGACGCCGGCAAATACTTCGAGGTTGCGAAAGCCGGAGTAGCGCACTGAAAAGTCCAGCTCATCGTATGCCCCGACGCGTCGGCGCGTGCTGCCAGAGGTATTGATCGCTGTATCGCCCTCATAAAAGCCCGCAACCGACCGCAGCGCGGCATTCGCGTTCCATCTGCCGCGTTCCAACGACAGCGCCAGCACGTTGCGCCAGCGAGGCGACGCATAGGTCGATAGAAAATCGCCCCACGCTGCGTCGCTTGCGTCGCGTGATCGCATCCGGGTGTAGTAGGTGGTCGTATTGCGAAGCGCCAGAGAACCAGCAGGCGTTGGCAGACTCAACCGGGCATCGACGTCGTAACCCTCGGTCATCGCCTGCGCGATGTTCTGCAGGGTGGTATAGATGTAGTATCGAGGCCCAACTTGCGCCACATGGCCATGATCAATCGCGCTGGAGAGCGTGATGCTGGAGATGTTGTCGCGCTTTTGTATGCGCCACCAATCCGCTGTGAAAGCGACAGGGCCGACGTCGCCGACTACGCCGAGGTTGAAGGTGTTGGCCTTTTCCGGCTTCAGATTTGGATTGGCACCGCCCACCTGAAACGCGTTGATAATGCAGGCGCCAGCAACGTGCAACTTCGCGCACAAGTCGGGATCCGTGATGGTGATCGCACCTTCATCGCGACTTCCGAACAGTTGCTTCAACGCCGGCGCACGAAAACTGTGGGACACCGAACCGCGCAACGCCACATGGTCGAGCGCGTTCCATTTGAGGGCAAACTTCGGGCTCGCCTGCGAAATGCCAGGATAGCGGTCCCAGCGGACCGCAGCCTGCCCTTCCAGCGTACGCAGCAAAGGTAGCGCAAACTCGGAAAATACCCCCTGATGCGTGCGGCCAGCATTTACCGCTGCCTGCTGGATGCTCCCGACAACCGCGCCTGCTTGCGTGAGTGGGTCTGGCGTGTCGCGCAACGCTTCCCGATCAATTGTCGCACCCACGGCCAGCATCGCAGGTCCTCCCGGAAGAGCAAACAGCGGCCGGCTGATCTGTCCATTGAGGTAAGTTACTGCCGCGAGTCCGGTGCGTATCGGCGACACCTTCAGACTGTTGACCAACGCGATGCTGTTTGTTGCGACTGTGGGGTCGATGGTGCCGTTACTGGTTGCCTCCGCCCAGCGTGCCGCGTCGAAATAGTTGTAGTCGTGGTTCTCCACGCGGCTTTCGGCGCGACCAACTGCGAACTTCCAGTCGTTCCGCCCCACAGATCCTTCCATACCGGTTGCGATGAACACCATGTCAGAGGTGCGTTGCGTCGTACGCGGCCCACCCTGCATGAATCGGCCAGCGATGTAAAGCACGCCGGGGTTTGCCGGATCCTGATACTGTGCTTGCCGAGCATTCAAGACGGGTACGGCGAAGTAATCGGGCACAGGATGCAACTCGAAATGATCCCGGCTTCGGGAGAAACCGAAGTCCACAAACGCTCGTGCTGTGGAGGTCACCTTGACCTGCGCAAGCCCCATCAAACCTATGCGATCGGCGCCATTGAGGCCTGTCAGAAGTGACTGATTGAAATCGTACCTGCAGACACCGTTGAAGCTTTCGGCAGGGCAGTCCTTGTAGGTCATGCCAACGAGTGCACCTGTGTTGGGGTCAACAATGTTGCCCGTTGGAGCGAACGAACTTCGCCGATCAAGACTGCCGAATCGCCGAAAATCTACCGAACGTGTGATGTCCCGATCCTTGCGAAGAATTGGATCGCGTCGAAAGTACTCGACTCCAATGAATGCGTTGTAGCCGTCGCGTTCATAGTCCCCCGTGCCGGCGGCCAGGCCAGCGGCCCACTCGAATCCGTCGCTACGACTGCTCAGCCCGGCGCCGCCTCTCATTTCAGCACCCTGATAATCTCGCCGCGTAATGAAGTTCACCACGCCGGAAATGGCATCTGCTCCGTAGATGGCGGAGCCACCGTCTTTCAATATCTCGATGCGCTCAATCATCGAGAGAGGGATCATGTTGACGTTCACGGCAGCGCCGACTCCGGAAGAATCGTACAGCGCGTTAACAGGCAAACGACGGCCGTTCAGCAGTACCAAAACATCGCTGTCTGACAAACCGCGAAGGGCAATGCGTGTAGTGCCAGAGCCGGCCGGGGAGTTGCCAGCCAGTTCGCCCTGGTTAAAGATGTCAACTGCCGGTATCGACTTCAGTAGTTCGCTCACCGTGGTGGCGCCGGTCTTTGCAATGTCAGCACGCGTAATCACCTCTACTGGCGAAGGGCCTTCGCTGGTCGTGCGTTTGATGGCTGAACCGGTGATTTCGACACGTTCAAGCGTTTGCGCGGTTGCTGCGCGTTCAGCGTTGACTTGCGCAAGGCATGGAAGCGAAGCGATAGAAGCGAGACAGAGCGCAATGTCCGCACGCAGCCGTCGATTGGTCATGAATGGTTCTCCCCTTTTCCGGCATTCTTGTTTGCACTCAAAACCACGCGTGGTGCGCAGTGAGCAGCTTTGATTTTGCTTCTGTGGCTTTCGATTAACTGACGGGCTGAGGGCCCTACCAGTTATTCCGGGAAAATTCCGAGAGCGATTGCCAGCGTAGGAGCTGACCGCGAGCACGGAGATACGCGCAGCGCGTCGCGTTGACGTTGGACATTCTGCTTTGGACGCAGGCGATGTTGGCCTACCGCAGCGCAGCGAGGAAGTGTGTGATGTCGGAGCCGCGCCGGCCGGGTGCCGGAGGTGAGGCTGCGCGTCGTACCCCACTGCGCAAGCGGCTAGTCATCGACCGGATGGTCGGCCTGCAGCATGTCCCCCAGCACCCGATCCAGCGCCGCCACGCGATCACCCTGACGGGCGCGCACGTAGTGCTCCGTCATCGTCCGTGAGGTATGCGCCAGACGCTTCTGGGCGGTTGCCAGATCATCGGTATCGGTTGCGTTCTTCGCCCGCAAATCGCGAAGCTGGAAATGCACCCCCGCCACCTGTCGCGCTTTCTCAAAACGGCTGCGAAACATCTCCCGCGTCGCCGCCTCACCGCGTGCGTTCACCAGCAGCGCAACCACCCCCGGCTTCCGGAAGCGTCCCCGTAACGCCGTGAGCAACGTCGCCAGCGCACCACTCACCTCAATGCGCACCTGCTGGCGAGTCTTCGACACCCGAATCGGAATCACCTCACCCGCCACCTGCTGCAACGTCAGCGAGAACACATCCTGTGGTCGTTGCCCGAGCAGATACGCCAGCGCCATCGTATCCTTCACCAGCGCGTCGCCCGCTTGCCAGACCGCCACGTACTCCTCGTCGGACACATAGCGATCACGGCCATGCTCCTTGAACTTGCGCACCCCCTGGCACGGATTCGGAATCGTCATCAGCCCCCACTCGCGCGCGCGATTGAGCATGTGCGACAGCAGCGCCACCTCCCGGTTCGCCCGCACTTTCGCACTCGCACCCCGCGTATCGAGGTAGGTGCGCACATCCACCGCCGTCAAATCATCCAGCGCCACCGCCCCGAACACCGAAAGCAGACTCTGCACCTCACGGCGGTTATCGGCCTGCGTGCGCGGCGCCTTCTGCGGCAGCGCCAGCGCGGCATAGCGATCCCACAGCGCACTCAGCGTGGGTCGTGATGCGGCAGCCGGAAGTATTCCCGGCAACCCTGGCAACCCCGCGTTCGCCAACTGCGCACGAAGCTGCGCTTGCTCCTGATCGTTCGACACCAGCAGTGCCGCGTAACGGGCCATCGCCACCGCCAAATCCGGCCCCAGCGACACCCACTTGCGGGGTGGTAGTGGCGGGCGGAAGAAGTAACAGCGACGCAGCTGGTACATGTACCGTGGCAAGGCCGCAGCCTGCGGTGACGCACGCTTACGACCCATGCTGATCTCCGCGCCGCTTCGCCGGGCGACGACGCACTGACCATCCGGTCGACGTTACCCTTGGCGACTCCGCCAGCAGTGCCGCAAAGTTTGGTTCAACCCGAGGGCGTGCTGCCACCCGCCCCTCCGCCGACGACACCGCAGCGCCATCGGGCTCGACGTCGGCATGATGCAGCACGCCCAGCAGCCGATCCACCGCCTCCCGTGCCACCCGTGGACGCCCGGCGGCATCGAGGACGTAGCGCAGACCGTGCCGATCCAGCCAGCGGCGCTGCGCGGATGAGAGGCGGTAACCGGTCAAGCGCACGAGTTCGACGTCACTCAACAACCAGCGCGTGTCCGGCGTCTGCTCGGGGGAGGAAGCCATCCGATCAGACATCGCACCCTCCCGATCGACGAGCGGGTGCGACGGCCAGCCTGACCATCGCGAGGGGTGGGATCGAAATAGTCGCATCACTGGTGCAGCCTGACACGGCGATGCGGCTCTGCAACCTTCGCAAACTTCGCAAGCGACGCCAACTGCGCAAGCCACGCACAACGTCACAAACCGAGGCAAGGTCGGGACGAGTGTCATCCTGCCGAGCGGTTCGGCAAAGGGGTGGGCGGCGAACCGCCCGGGAGGAGAAGTGAAACAAGACGCACTCCCGCCTGCAGGCCGCGAACGCGCGGTCAAGCAGGCAAGATCACCGGTGCCGAGGGGTGCGACCGCAGTCAGCCCCGGTGATGGCGTCCTCCGTGACCGCGATCGAGCGCGGTCCTTCGTGGTTCGCCTGACCAGGTCAGGCGACGCACACGGTATCGCCAGGCGCACCGACGGAGAACGCGGTCGGCACGCGGCAACAAAGCGTCACAAGTGCGGCTTGTGACGGAGCGGGCATTTCAGATCAACACAATAAGGGCGAACCATCGCGACCGCGACCGTCCGCCATCAAAACGTCATTCGAAGCTGCCACCGCCGGGGTGGCAGAGAAGACGTGTGCGCCTCGTCAAGTAACGTGGGTCACGACAGCCAGAGAGCGCGGTGTGACAGGTGAGGCGCGAGCAGTCTAGCACGCGGAGCGCGCTGTTGCGGTCGCATGCGCATCGCATCGCATCGCGTCGCGACCGGTACCGGATGCCATCATGAACGCGAACGCATCGACCGCCGCATCCACGCCACCCGAAACCCAAACGCCAGCGGCCCGAGCGCATCCTCGACGGTCTTGTCCCCGATGAACAACACCTGCTCGGGCTGCAGATCCGGCATCACCTCGCGCAGCCGCGACAGCACCACCGCATAGATCGCCCGCGCCGGCTTCACCGCCCCGACCCAGCAACTCATCACCTGCTGCCGCGCCGGCACCACCGCCTGCAGCAGCGCCGTCGCCGCCAGCGCAAACGGCTCCGCCAGATTGCTGCACACCGCCAATGCCACCGGCAAGCGCTGCAAGGCCGACACACTCCCAGGCTCAATCCAGCCCACACTCGCCACCTCCCGCTGCAACCACGGGATCAGCACTGCGCGCTCTGCATCCGGCAGCCGCACCCCCGCATGGTCAGCCAGGCGATCCAGATAGGCCGCATACACTGCCTTCGCGTCCGCCTTCGCCTCCGCCTCCGCCTCCACCGGCAACGAACCACTCGTCATCGCGACCCGCGCAAAGTCACCCGTCGTCCCGCCCGCCCGTTGCAAGCACTGCGCCAGCGCCGCACTCGCCGTCAACGCGCGGCGCCGCTCCTCTCCGCGGCGCCCGGTCACCCGCCAACGCGACAAACCGAGTGCTTCGGCCGCCGCGCTGCCCGTCGCCTCGTCGTACTGAAGCAGGGTCCCGAACAGATCAAAGCACACCGCCCGAATCGGCGGCTTCGAATCATCTGACGCCGCCTCAAGCACCGCTGCCTCCAGCAACGCCGCCACCCCCGCAAGATCGCTCACCGTGACCAGGCCTTTGCCGCGGTTCGGGTTCGTACCCGCGTCACCACCAGCGTCCCCACCCATCAACGTCGTCATGCGCAGGCTCCCGGTGCATCATGGGCGGCAGGGGAGCCAGTTGCCACCAGCGCCACGCCCTCGGGGGCCGAGTCACTCTCATGCGCCAAGTCCTCCACCTGCCACGGATCCCGATACTCCCGACCGGACAGTTCGGACACCACTGCCGCCAGCACGTCATTGACGATACCCGTGGTCATCGCCTGATCGTTCGCCATCCGTGACCACTGACCACTCAAGCGGTAATACGCCTCATCGAGCACCTCCAGCCAATCGAGCAGGGCAAGAAAGTCGATCCCCCGACGAACCGCAACCTGATCAATGCACTGCCGCGTCTGCGTCACCGCCAGAGCGGAAGCCTCAGCCGTCAGGCGTTCCGCATTGGCGGCGAGCCAGGCATCGATGGCTGCCCGCCAGGCCTGATCGATGCGGGTCAACAGTCCCGGTGCTGCCGCGGACCCGGTGAGGGCAACACCACCGGGCGTGACGGATGAATGCGCCGACCGCACAGGCGTGCTGCTGGCCAGTAACGCCGCCGTCAGTGTCTGCCAGTGTTCTCGCAATGCCACCGGCAGTTGCTGCAGCAGGTCCTGATGCAAACTCCCCTGCGGTGACACCGATGAAGACACGGACGAACCCACGGACGCACCTACATAGGGCAGCACACAGAGTTCCGGTGGTTCGAACACCAGCACACCGTGCTCACGATGCAACGCCAGCACTGCGGCAATGCGTTGTACGCGCACGGTCTGGCCAGCGCTCAGATCATGCAGCATCGGCGGGCCGAGCAACAGCACGGCACGGTGCACATCCCCCGCCGCGATGCCCTCGGGCAGGTCGGCGGCGGTCAGCGGCAGGGCACGATACGCCGCGTACCAATGACGATCACCATCGCGACCGAGATCGGGGTAGAGCACCCCGAGTTCATCGGACCCCGTTCCAATGCCGACAGCGGCACCAACGTCAACACGAACCTCACCACCAACACCAACCACACCGCGCACCGTTGCCACCGTAGTTTCATGCTTCATCACATCATTCCTTCAAGATCGAGCCAAAGTGCTCTCGATCAGCGTGGCATGGGGGAGGGGCGTGTCAAGCTGATCGGGGGGGACGGCCCGTTCAACCGGTGGCCGCCATACGATGCGCCGCGAAAATTGCCGGAATCCGTCAAAAACGGCGACATTCCGCCCAATTTCGCCCAAGGCACCGGCTCGATTTGACGAAATCTGTCAGGTGGGATGCATCGCTGTCGCGGTGAACGTGACTGGAATCGGTGTGGCGAGCCACGCTTGACCTTGTCGCGCGACGACGTTGCCCTAGCAGCACGCGTCGACTCTGCGGCTCGACAGCGACGCGATTTGCTGCGTCTGAGAGTGACGGTATGCACGGCATTTGCGCAAGCCGCACGTAGCAAGCCTTTGCGCACGATTCATCGCCTTTCCTGAAAATGACCGCCGCCGCGACGCGGCGATCCGACCCGTTCGCCAAGCGCAGACCTGATCGCGAAAAGGCCAACTTGGAGATGATGCGGCGCAAGCCATTGACAAACCGAACCAAAACCAGTAGTTTCACGACATCGCTGCTCGCGCAGAGCGCACTAGCCATATCTTTGATAGTGGCAGCTTCTACGGTCAGTTGCTAGACGTGGAAGACGGCTCGTAAGGGTCAAAATTAACCCCGTTAAGGGGTATGAACCCGGTGGTCATAAAGCACCACGAACGCGTTTGACGCAATATTGATCGCCTGTGCGAGGTTATCGTTTGCCAGCCGGTCGGGATTGGAAGCGGCACTCACTGGCTACTTCTCCGCGTCGGCACACTATGTTCCGCCCCTAGCGCGGCGCGTCGTCTGAACGCCTGATCGAACTCGGCGTCTCCTCACTTTGGCCGCTTGACATTACCCTCGACGTGCATCCTGTGCGCGATCGAGCGTAATTGACATCCCACTCTCCCACGCAAACGCAGCATGGTCTCAATCGACTGTCCTCGCGACGGCACTGATGCGTTGGTCGTCCGCTGTTCGACCCCATAGCCGCAACCACTGTACGGTTGTCTGCGCCCGCGCCAGCGCTAATTGGCGCACCTCGTCGGCAACGAACGAATCGTTGCAAACGTTGGTCGGCCGTCGCTCGATCGCTTGGGGATGGTCCACCGAACGGACCCAAACGGCACGCGCACTCCGAGATGGGCGCACGCGGCCCCACCGCGGATAGTGGGGACGGCGCCCGTGCCGCACGCGGGAAAGGGGTGAGCCGCCCGTACTGGCTTATGCGCTGCACCGGCGGTCAATTTGACCTCGGGTCGGCCGAACCCAGGCAACTGGGGTCACTGGGTTGGATCCCCAGTCGACGGCTGAAGGACGCTCAACAAACAAGCGGCGCTGACGAATGAAAGGCATACCGATGACATCAAGGACTGCGGCAGTATTGTTGTTACAGGGCAAGCAGCGACTGGCGACGACACGTTGCATGTCGACAACACCCTACTCGGCACTAGCGAGATCAATGATCGCTGCCGCGATCGAGGGACGCCGATTATCCGGACGACGCGGCTCCTCGAAAACGTGGGAACAAATCGAATCACAGTGTGTGCGCTTGGCGCGGGAGTGCGAGCACATGCAACCGGGAATCAAAGTCGCTCGCTCGATTCGCGCGGGCACCTGGTATCGGGTCTGCGAGGAGCTCAAGTCGCAGCTGACCGGGCGTACCGTAACCAACTACACCCGCACCATGCGGCTCGTCATGAAAGGATGCGGGCATCAGCGCATGGCCCAAGACTTCACCAATGCGAGCGTGGCACTCGCCCGCCTCAGCCGCAAGGGGACGAAGCAGCCGATAACAGATGACTATCTGAACGAAGTGCTAAGCCTTTGCCAACGGCGACGCGATCCACACCAACGTGAGGCGTTGCCAGTGTTGATCGGATTGATGCGCTTCGTCGGACTACGCGTTCAGGAAGCGCGGATGGCCAATAAGTCCGCGATACCCAATCTAAAACGCCTCGAAACATCAACGGTTGTCTTCGTGCGCGACGGAACAAAGGGCGGCCGATACCGTGACGTTGTTCTGACGCCGGAAGACGTCCCGCTCGTCCGGCATCTACTTAACGAGTCGATCCGTCTCGCCGCAAAATTTGGCAGTCTTTGGCCCGGTGCGAATGGCCGAAAAGCTCAGCACTCGCTCGCGGAAGCGCTGCGTTCCGTGGGCTTGAAAGGCAAGTTCAGCCCCCATTCATTGCGATACCGATTTGCTCACGAACAGGCCATGACGTACCAGAGGCAAGGGTTTGACGAAGCAGTGGCAATCGAGCATACCGCCATGGATTTAGGCCACGGCGGGGCGCGGCGCGACCTGATGATCGGCACTTACTACCAGAAACAGCACCGTGGCGTCGTTCGCGCCGGAAGTGCAACCAATCAATCTGTGGCAACTACGGAGCAGTGAAATGGCTCAGAAAAACGACGCACCAACGGAAAAGTCACAATTCGTCGACGCGGTCTACTTGAGGAATTCGACGCTTCATAAACGGTTGACGGAAGGGCGTTACCGGGTCGAAGTCGACGAGAACGGCATTGCGCTCAACCGTATCGCTGCGCATCCGCGCGACGGAACTGTACTCGTGCGCTTGCCGGCCGCAGTCGCCAATCGCGTAAGAACGATGCGCACCTATCTGAACTCGATAGGCGGGAAAGCCTTTCTTGACCATCCGTCCGAGAAGGCGACGTTCGACAGCGCGCTGCGGCGGATGGTGATGTCATACCCTATTCCATCAAGGCAAGGTGTGGCGTCGCGCGAAGGAAAAACGCCTGAGGACGCCGGCTTTTTCCATGATGTAGAGTTTGATGATTCGCAACCGTGATGATGGAACTTTCTCAAAGGCGGGAGAACTCCGTTCCCATTCTTTGACACAATTGGTAGACGTTCGCACAAATGCGAATTCCACGGCGCACATCTGCAACTTGCAGCTGGACATCTCGTCGATACTGTCAATAGCAGGCAGCATTGCTGGTGCTTGCACTATGTGAGACGGGCGTGGACGGAGCGCGCCGACGCCGATTGGCGGGCCTCACGCCTGATGGGACAATGCCAGCTTCAATAATCGCATGAGATCCTCTCTCGTCAGCACAGCAAGAGTAACAATGCCATCCGTCGCCAAACTCACACTCGCCCGCCTGGAAAGCCTGCTGCTCACGGCATGTGATGACCTGCGCGGCAACATGGATGCCAGCGAGTACAAGGAGTACATCTTCGGCATGCTGTTCCTCAAGCGCGCCAGCGATCTGTTCGATCAGCGTCGGGAAGAGATCAAGAGGGAAGGCAAGGCGGCGGGTCTCTCAGAGGCCGACATCGCCCTCAACCTCGAAGACCCGGATCAGTACTCGGGCAAGTATTTCTACGTGCCGCCACGCGCCCGCTGGAATGACCCGTGGGTAGACGATGCAGGCAATACACAACCTGCGCTCAAGCACGTCAAGGAAAACGTCGGCTCCACGCTCAACAAAGCGCTGGAAGCCCTGGAAGAAGAAAACGCCGATGCCTTGCAGGATGTGCTCAAGGGCACCATCAACTTCAACCGCAAGATTGGCCAGAACACGCTGGATGACGACACCCTGGTCGACTTCATCCAGAACTTCGAGAAGATCCCGCTGCGGGACGACGATTTCGAATTCCCCGATCTACTCGGTGCTGCCTACGAATGGCTGATCAAGCACTTTGCTGATTCGGCTGGCAAGAAGGCCGGCGAGTTCTATACCCCGGCCGAGGTCGTGCGCATCTGCGTCGAGATCTGCGACCCCAAGGAAGGCATGAGCGTGTACGACCCGACCGTTGGGTCGGGCGGCATGTTGATCCAGGCGCGTGACTATCTGCGTGAATGCGGGGCCGATGCGGCGGAGTTGTCACTCAACGGGCAGGAAAAGATGGGCACCACCTGGTCCATCTGCAAGATGAACATGCTGCTGCACGGCATCTCGCACGCTGACATCCGCAACGCCGATACCTTGGCCGATCCGCAGCACAAAGACGAAAACAACGAGCTGCGCCGCTTTGACCGCGTGCTCGCCAATCCGCCGTTCAGCCAGAACTACGCCAAGACCAAGTCCAAGGACGACGGCAGCGGCGCCAAGAAGAAGGAGCCCATCGCCTACCCCGGTCGCTTCCACGTCTGGATGCCGGAAAAGGGCAAGAAGGCCGACCTGATGTTCGTGCAGCACATGCTGGCCGTGCTCAAGAGCAATGGCCGCATGGCCACCGTGATGCCGCACGGCGTGCTGTTCCGTGGTGGTGAAGAGCGCGAGGCGCGCCAGTACTTCATTGACCGGGGTTACCTCGAGGCCGTCATCGGTCTGCCTAGTAACCTGTTCTATGGCACGGGCATCCCGGCCTGCATCCTGGTACTGAACAAGGACGGCGCCCAGCAGCGCGACCACGTGTTGTTCATCAATGGCGACCGCGAATACCGTGAAGGCAAAGCGCAGAACCACCTGCGGCCGGAAGACATCGACAAGATTGTGCACGCGTACCGAGCTGGCCAGAACATCGACGGTTACGCCAGGCGTGTGCCGGTGGCCGACATCAAGGCGGAAGACTACAACTGCAACATCCGCCGCTACGTGGACAATGCGCCGCCGCCCGAACCGCACGACGTGCGCGCCCATCTGCACGGTGGCGTGCCGGTCAGCGAGGTCGATGCCCTGAGCCATTTTTGGCAGAACTACACCGGCCTGCGCGAAAGCATCTTTGCGCCCCGTACCACGGCCATGCATGGCATCTGGTATGCCGATTTCGCCGCTACCCTGACTGACAAGCGCGACATTGCCCCGCACATCAATAACCACGTCAGTGTCACCCAGCGTCACGCCCAATTCATGGCCGATCTGGCCGATTGGTGGCAGCAGCACTTGCCGGTCATTGAGGCGCTGGCACCGGATGCGGACAATCAGCACGCCACCAGCCGCAACGTTTACGCCGTGCGCGCCACGCTGCTCGACAGCATCGAACGCACCTTTGCGGGCCAGCATCTGCTGAACCGCTATCAGGTGCGCGGCGCTTTCGCCAACTACTACAAGGGGCTGGTGTCCGATTTCAAATCCATCGCCGCCAGCGGCTGGGGGCCGGAGCTGATTCCGGATGAAGACATCCTGCAAAGCCAGTTCCCCGAGGTATTGGCAGAACTGGAACAACAGCACGCCCGCCTCGCCGAGTTGCAAGCCCTGTTTGCCGCTGCCAGTGAAGAGGATTTTGAAGATACTGAAGACACCGGGGTGCTGCCTGCCGATGAGGTGAAAACCCTCAAGGACGAACTCAAGGAAGCCAACGCCGAGTGGAAGGCCCAACTCAAGACGCTCAAGGGCGCCGTGGGTGACCTGTTCTCCGAGATCAAGGTGGCGGGACGTTTGCCCAAGGGCACGGACAAGGCGCACCACTGCAGCGATGGTTTCACCGCCAAGGAGGCCCAGTTCGCCAACGGCCAGCGCGTCCTCGATCTAGCCGCCTCTGTCGGCCACGCCTCCACGTTCGCTTCAGTGATCGAAGTCGCCATGGCCGCTGGCCAGCAGGCCAAGGCCACCGCCGAACGCATCGAATCCAAGCTGGCCACGCACAAGGCGCTGGAAGACGAAGCCAAGACGCTGAAGGCCGCCATCAAGTCCACCGAGGCCAAGAAGGACGAACTGGTGGAGCAGGCCCGCCTCAAGATCAGCAAGGACGAAGCGCGGCAGGTCATCGTCGAACGGCTGGGCAAACTGCTGTTCGAAAGCTACCGGCAGTATCTGCGGGCGGATCAACGCGCTTGCATTGCAGCGGTTGAAAACCTGTGGGGCAAATACGCTGTCACGGCCAAGCAAATCGAGGCCGAACGGGATGGCGCGGCCAAGGCGTTGCAGGATTTCCTGGTGGAGTTGGGGTATGAGTGAGTGGGTTGACTCCACAGTTGGCGCAGTAACGCTGTATCAGCGCGCTGGTGGCACGCCAACCGCTACAACCGACTCTTTCTATGGCGGGGACATCCCGTTCGTGACGATCGAGGACATTACGAACGGCACCCGATTTCTTGATCGCACAGAAAAAAACCTTTCCGAGGCAGGCTTGGCTAACAGCGCGGCATGGTTGATCAAAGAGCCGCACATTCTCTATTCGATGTATGCCACGGTTGGCAAACCGATCATCAACCGGATTGCCTGTGCGACAAATCAGGCCATCATTGCTCTGAAAGAATCATCGGAAATTGAGCAGTCGTTCTTGTTCTATCAACTGCTTTTTATTCGGCCAACCGTATACAAATACACGGCACAGACCACGCAGTCGAACCTGAACGCAGGTTCCGTTAAAAAGCTGCCAATCTCATATCCGAAGAACAAACGCGAACAGCGAAAAATCGCAACAATCCTCACCGGCATCGACACCGCCATCGAAAAAACCGAAGCCCTGATCACCAAATACCAGCAGATCAAGGCCGGCCTGATGCACGACCTGTTCACCCGTGGCGTGCTGCCCAACGGCCAACTGCGCCCGCCGCGCGAACAGGCCCCAGAGCTGTATCAGGAAACGGCGATTGGGTGGATTCCCAAAGAGTGGCAGTACGAGCTGCTCGACAAGCTTGCGCTTCGTGGCAGCGGACACACGCCTAACAAGAATTTTCCCGAGTATTGGAACGGTGGGATTAAATGGGTTTCTCTGGCAGACTCCCATCGCCTTGATCAGCTTTACATCTCGGATACTGAACTTCAGATTAGCCACAAAGGTATTCAGAATTCCTCAGCCGTTTTGCATCCGGCAGGTATTGTTGTTTTGTCTCGTGATGCTGGTGTCGGCAAAAGCGCGATCACCACAGAGCCTATGGCCGTAAGCCAGCACTTCATGTGCTGGAAGTGCGATCAAAAGATGGATAGCCACTTCCTTTACTACTGGCTGCAGTTCAATAAACGGACATTCGAAAATATCGCGATGGGTAGCACCATTCTTACGATTGGGTTGCCATACTTCAAAAAAATGAAGATTGCGTGCCCTGCCGATTTGGAAGAGCAGCAGAATATTGCCACCAAAATGAAGGCATCGGACACCCGTATATTTTCATTGCAGAATGAGCTTTCAAAATTGAAGCAGCAGAAGCAAGGATTGATGCACGACCTGCTCACCGGCAAAGTGCTGGTTACTATTGAAAACAAAACCACAACAACGGAGGCTGTGGCATGACGACTGTTGCCGTTCCGGAATGGAACACCCTGGGCCTGCTGCCGCCTATTGACCCTGCGGCCCCTGCAAGTCAGGAGCGCTCGCCCTATCGGGTCGCGTTGCCCGATGTGGTGGCTCGTTTCGCCACTTCGCCTGAACGGCGACAAATTTTGCGTGGCTGGCTCAATTTCCGCGCGGCCTTGCACGGCATGGGGATCGTCGAAGGTTTCCAATGGCTCGATGGCAGCTTTATGGAACAAGTTGAGGTGCTGGAGCGACGCACCCCTCGTGACATCGACGTCGTCAGTTTTGTGCGCGTCCCTGCCACCTTTAATCCCACGCCAGAGCAACTGACTGCGCTGGATCATGACCACGTCAAACAAACTTTCCTTGTCGATAGCTATCTGGTGGAAATGGATCAGCTGGAGCGCCCCAATCTGATCCGCAAAGCGGCTTACTGGTACAGCATGTGGTCGCATCGCCGTAATCAGGCGTGGAAAGGTTACCTTGAGGTCGATCTTGAACCCGCGTTTGATCAGCAGGCTCTGGACTGGTTGGATCAACAAGAGGCACAGGAGGCTCAGCCATGAACAATGAAGATCGGTTGCACCTGCTGGCAGAACAGACCTTTCTACGTCGCGATCTTTCGGAGACACCGGAAGCTGCTCGCTTGACCCGAATGAGCATCGAGGCCCGGCTGCGCAAAGTGGATGCTGAACTCGCTGCACTACCCGTCGATGAGCGCGCCCCGGCCCGTGCGCGCCTAACCTTTGACGGAGTGCCGGTGATTCGCAGCCATGGCATCTTTGCCGACTTCGGCATGAAGGCTGTGAGCACCTTTACAGAAGCGGTTGCCTCGGTCGCAGCATCGCTAACCGCGCCCCTGGCTGCGATGGGACCGATTCCAAATCGCGACCAGAACCAGTTACTGATCACCAACACGGCAGTAGGCTCGTTTGGGTTCGAGTTGGAGGAATATCGTGCTGAACAACTGACTCTAGAGGATTCCAGCCCGGTCGCTACTGCGCTGGAGCGCACACAGGCATTGCTGCAAAGTACTCTTGGCGACGACGAGGCGCTGGCAGACATCGCCTCGGAAACCGACCCTCGTGCCTTGGACAAGGTGCGTACATTCCTAAAAGTATTGGTAGACAACAGTGCCGTTTGCGCACTGCAGTACGGTGGCCGTGGTGTCCGCTTTACTGACGTGGGGCAAGTCAGCCGCAGCCTTGCGCGCCTTGCAGCGGACAACTTGCACGAAAGCGAAGAGCAGTTGCGTGGCGAATTCGTTGGCGTACTGCCCAACAGCCGCAGCTTTGAATTCAGGCTCGCCAGCGATGGGCAGTTCATTCGCGGCAAGGTGTCCCCACGTGTGCAAAACGTTGATGCCATCAATGAGCATTTACATAGCCCCGTACAAATCAACGTTACCCGGACCCAAGTCGGCAATGGCCGCCCTCGTTATCTTCTGACCCAGATGCCGCAATGGGTACAGGAGGCTGAGGCGTGACGCCTTCCTCCGAACTCACTCCCGCAACCGCCATGCTGGCCGAACTGGTGCGCCGCTACTGGGTGCTGGGCATGGAATGCAGCCTGCTGGAGATCCAAAAACTCGCTTGGTTTCTGGAGCGGGCCATCGAGCGCCACAACCCCGGAGACAACCCGTTGAACCTGCAGTTCGCGGCGCATAAGTACGGCCCATACGCCAACCGGCTCGATCATTTGCTGAACAATCTGGATGGCAGCTACCTGCATTCTGAGAAGCGCATCAGCGACGCCGACCCGCTGGACGTGATCTGGTTCGACGATGAGCGCAAGGCCTTCGTGCAGACCTATCTCAAGAGCGAGGCCAAGGCCTACTCGCAGGCGCTGGAATCCACCGCCGCACTGATTGACGGCTTTGAATCACCCTTCGGCATGGAGCTGCTCGCCACCGTGGATTGGCTGTTGGCTCGTGAAGGTGTTGCGCCCACTGTGCCCGCCTTGCGAGAAGGGCTGCGCCACTGGCGTGGCGGCCCGGATGCTGCTGCCCGCAAGGATCGCCTGTTTGATGACCGGGCGCTGGGTATTGCCCTGGAGCGCCTGACACAGCCAGCCACCGCGCTGGCGTGAGGGGGCTGCGTGAGCGAATACACGGAGGTCGAACGCCCCTTTCTGCAACAACTGGCTGAGCTGGGCTGGACGATTATCGACCAGGGGGCGGGTGTGCCTCAGGATGCCGCCCTCAGCCTGCGCGGCAACTTCCGCCAATGGCTGTTGCAGGATGTGTTCGACAGCGCAGTGCGCGCCATCAATCACACCGACGATGGCCGTGAATGGTTGGCCGACCGTCAGTTGGAAGACTTGCGCAGCCAATTGCTGCGCCATCCGAACCGTAGCTTGCTGGAAGCCAATGAGGCCGTGCAGGTAATGCTGTTCAAGGCGCAGACCGACCTGAACGAGCTGACGGGCGAATCCGACCCGGTGGTGCGGCTGATCGATTTTCACAATCCGGCGAACAACCAGTTCCACGCCATCAACCAGTTCCGCATCGACACGCCGGGCTGCGTGAAGGCGTTCATCATTCCGGATGTCGTGCTGTTCGTGAATGGCATCCCGCTGGTGGTGGTCGAGTGCAAGAAAGGTTCGGAAACCTGCGCCAACCCGATGCAGGAGGCCTTTGTGCAACTGCAGCGCTACATGCGCCGTCGCAAGGAAACAGAAGCCTCTGGCCTGAAGGAAGGCGAGCCCCGACTGTTCTACAGCAGCCTGATGCTGGTGCGCAGCTGTGGCCTGGAGGCCGACTACGGCACCATCACCTCGGGCGAAGAGCATTTCTATGCCTGGAAGACGCTCCACCCCGCCGACGATTCCGCGCTAGCCGGAATGAATGCACAACAGCAGTTGATCGCCGGGATGCTGAACAAGGCCAACCTGCTGCAGATCCTGCGTACCAGTTCCGTGTTCATGGACACCGACGGTGGCCGACGAGTGAAGGTGGTGTGCCGTTATCAGCAATTCCGTGCTGCCAGCAAGATTGTCGAACGCTTGCGCACTGGCGAAACAGCCACCGAGCGCAGCGGCGTGGTGTGGCACACTCAAGGTTCGGGTAAATCACTGACCATGGTGTTTCTGGCGCGAATGCTGCGCGCCAGCCGCGACCTGTCCGATTACAAGATCGTGCTCGTGAATGACCGGCAAGACCTGGAAGAACAACTGGGCGACACCGCCACGCTGATTGGCGGGCGGGTGAATGTGATCGAGACCCAGGCGGGCCTGCGCCAGCATCTGTCGGCAGACAGTTCGGACATCAGCATGGTGATGATCCACAAGTTCCAGGAGCACAAGCAGACGCTGACCAACACCGTGGCGAAAGCGCTGGGTACTTACTTGGCCATGCCTGCGGGCAAGACCTTCGGCGTGGTCAATACCTCGGACCGCATCATCCTGCTGATCGACGAGGCGCACCGCACGCAAAGCTCTGACCTTGGCGACAACTTGTTTGAGGCATTCCCCAACGCCACGCGCATTGCCTTCACCGGCACACCGCTGATCACGGAGCGCCACGGCGAGAAGAAGACCCATAAGCGCTTTGGCGAGTACATCGATACCTACCGACTGATGGATGCGGTGAACGATGGGGCCACGCTGCAAATCCTCTACGAAGGTAAAACGGCTGATAGCGCGTTGAACGAAAAGCACGCTTTCGACGAAGCCTTTGAAGACTTGTTTCGCGACCGCAGCGAAGAAGAACTGTTGGCCATCAAGAAGAAGTACGGCGCGACCGGCGACATTCTGGAGGCTGAAAATCGTATCAACGCGATCGCGCGTGACATGGTGGCGCACTACGTCGACAACATTCTGCCTAACGGCTTCAAGGCACAGGTGGTGTGCCATTCCAAACTGGCGTGCATCCGCTATCGAAAAGGCATCAGGTCCGCATTGGCAGAGCGCTTGGCCCGTGAGGAGGCCAAGGCCTCGCCGGATAGCGATCTGATCCAGCGTCTGCGTTTTCTCAAGACTGCCGTGGTGGTGTCGTCGGACGGCACCAATGAGGCGGTTTACATCACGCAGGCGCGCAA
>Ga0208826_1001082_pt1 | contig 24393 bp, 19 predicted proteins | sample AD_UKC115_MetaG_FD_184451 | JGI IMG/M metagenome (GOLD analysis project Ga0208826, IMG submission 184451) | Active sludge microbial communities of municipal wastewater-treating anaerobic digesters from Hong Kong - AD_UKC115_MetaG (SPAdes)... | ecosystem: Engineered > Bioreactor > Anaerobic >...
TCAGGTAAAAAATATGGCCAGGAAAAGAAGAAAACATAAAAATTCCTCTTCAATTATTACTTTTATTCTAATCATAGTTTTAATAGCTTTAATGTCCTATACAGCATATATTTTGTATGATTTTGTAACAAAAAATAATATTTTATCTAAAGATAATAGACAAAACAATAATATAGTAAATAAGACCGAGCAAAACGAATCTGATATTACTTCTGATAAAAACAAAAGTGAAAATGTTACTTCTAATTCAACAGAAAAAGCAAATATAAATGAGATAAAAAAGGAAAATAATTCTCTTTTACAAAAGATTCTTGGTTTATTTCAAAAAAATAAAAATGAATCAGATATTGAAAATGCTGAAAAAAATAGTGAAAAATCGATTGAATCAAATAATATACTTGACACTAATAGTAATACATCAAATTACGACGATGATAATATCACAAATCAGGATACTAATGAAAAATCTGAAATAGTTTTAAAAGAAAGTGAGGATATCTCAACAAGTTCAACAAACTCCGGCAATATTCAAGAAGAGAAAAATAATATTGAGACGATAAGTACAAATAAAAAAACTGAAGAAAAAAAGACAATAACAAAAAATTTTAAGGTTTTTCTAGCGTCGCTTGATTCGAATGATGAATTATTTCTCACATATAAAAAAATTGACATAACATATACAGATTCTCCGATATTTTCCATACTATCTTTTTTAGTATCATATAATCCACCAGAACCTTATTTAAATCTTATACCAAAGGGAACAAAGCTAAAAGGGGCATGGATAAAACAGGGAATATTATTTCTTGATTTTAACGAGTATTTCTTAGCAAATAAAAATGGTATAAAAGCAATTGAAATGCAAATCTACCAGGTTGTTAACACAGTAATGCAGTTCAATGAAGTTAAAGGTGTCAGGTTTTTAATAAATGGAAAAGCAGTAAAGTATTACTCCGAAGAAGGTTTTATACTTGATATAACTTTCAGATCAAAACAATTCTCTCCAACAGTATTTTTATTTAACAGAATAATTTTTAAACTGCTTATTCCTATAAAGAAAAATATTGAAAATCCAATATATCAGTTGAGCATTTGTTCGAGTTCATTTAGCCTATTAAACAAATTTTCATATTTATTTTCTAGTCTTTTATATTCAGAACTCAAATTAGATATTGATTCATAATCATTCTTTATTGAAAACTGATCTTGTAGCTTTTGCATTTGCGATTCAATATCTTTAAGTTGCAACTCAATTTCCTCAATTTCTTTCTGGATCTGTTGCCTTTTATTTGTCGATAAAATCTTTTTTTTACTATTTTCTTTATTATCTTTGTTTTTTATTCTAAGTACATTTTCTTTGCTTAAATCTTTCAATAGAAAATAATCCGAAATGTTATCAAGGTTGACTAGATTCTTATTTATTATAGTTATATATTTATTTGCAAGTCTGCTAATAAAATCTATATCATGTGAGACAATAAACAAGGCTCCACTAAAGCTTTTTAAGTTTTCTATAAGAATTTCTTTTGTTGCGATATCAAGATGAGTTGTTGGTTCATCAAGTATAAGAATATCAGGCTGGGGATATAAGATTTTAGCAAGTAGAAGTCTTACCTTTTCACCGCCAGAAAGGACTGAGATATCTTTATATACATCATCCCCTGAAAAGCCAAATTGACCAAGATAACTCTTTATTTGTTGCAGACTCATCGATGCTGCAAAATCTGAAGATGCAAAATAATCGAAAAGATTTGTATTTTCAAGGGTAAAGAATGTATTGTTTTGTTCAAAATAACCTATTTTAGAGTTGTTATGCCTTGTTACCTTTCCTCTTTTAGGTTGAAGTTCGCCTACTAAAAGTTTAATAAAGGTAGTTTTCCCAATTCCATTTCTTCCTATAAGAAATATTTTATCATCTCTTATTATAGAAAAGTGAATATTATCAAGAAGAATATTTCCATTTTCTTCATTATCATAACCAAAAGTTAAATTTTCGCAGGATAAAATATTTGAAAATTGATTTGTAGAACCGTGAAATGCAAAGGATATATTTGATTCTCTAGGTATCTCAACCTTTTCTATCTTTTCAAGTTGTTTTATTCTACTCTGAACAGCCGAAGCCTTGCTTTCAGTATATCTAAATCTTTCGATGAATTTCATCTGCTGGTCGATTTTTTGCTGTTGATTCTTAGCTTGAGCTTCTAGATTTGTAAGATATTGTTCCTTTCTCGAAAGAAAATCTGTATAATTGCATCCATTATAGATATAAAGTTTCTTAGCATAGAGATCCCATATTTTATTTGTGGATGTATCAAGGATCTGTTTATCATGTGAAACTATGATAAATGCGCCTTCATAGCTCTTTAAAAAATCTAATAAAAATTTGATAGCATCTATATCAAGGTAATTGGTTGGTTCATCAAGGATAAGTATATCTGGTTTGAACAGCATGAGATATCCTAAAAACGCTCTGACTTTATATCCACTTGACAACAGTGTAAGATCTTTATCAAACTGGGATTGCAAAAAACCAAGGTTTGATAAAATAATTTTTATTTTATGCTCAAATTCGACATCATCGCTTACACTCAGTTCACTTAAAATTCTATCATATTGCTCCTGATTCCGTGGATCTTCTATCTGACTGGATAGCCTTGATAGTTCGTCAAATTTATTCTCAATATGCGAAAATGCCTTTTTGCATAATGAAAATGCACTTTCTCCTTCTTTTATGAAGTTTATATCCTGTGGAAGAAAACCTATTTCTATATTTGGGTTGATTATTCTTGTTCCATAAAAGTCATCAATTTCACCAGCAATTATTTTCAAAAGAGTAGTTTTCCCACTTCCGTTTCTTCCTACAAAACCAATCTTATCATACCTGTTAATCTCGACATTCACATCCTTGAAAAGTAATTGATCTGTATACCCAAACGATAAGTTTTCAAGTACAAGCATATTCTATTAATCCTTAAGTTAAAATCAAACAAATAAGAGATTTACTTACTTATCGCTCCAACAGGGCAACTCTCTATTGCCTCATTTACTAGCGATTCATCAATGTTTTCAATATTTTTTACAATAGCTTTTTCATTATTTTCATCCATATCAAAAAGATCTGGATATATAGATGTACAAACACCACAACCTATGCAAAGTTCTCTGTCAATTTTAACATTCATAATATTCTCCTCATTTTCTTTTCACTCTTCGCTATAAAGAAAAAAGCGAAGAGCCTATATTTCAATTTACATAAATATGATAACAAATTTAAAATCTAAATCAAACCAGAATTTTAAAAAATATTGCAAAAATCAAAACCAAATTTATTAAGATATTTCTCAATTTTACAATATATAAATAAGTTACTAAAAATAAATTAAAAAGAGTTAAAACTTCTTCTCGATTAAGTATTGTAAGATGTTAAATAATATCCCTTATACATTCGTGGGAAAGAAAAAATTCAATCAAGTATAGACAAATTTTCATAATAATCTCTTATCTTATCCATTATTCCATTTTCAGTAAACTCTTTCCCAATAAAGTATAAAAAAGAATCTGATTCTAAGTTACGAGCGACTCTACCACTTGATTGAAGTACATCATTAATAGCTGGGAAAAGAGACAATAGAGCAAATGGATCATATATATCATCCATCATTGCTGATCTGGTCTTATAAAGAGAATCAGGGACCCTAAATGGAAGACCAACACAAAATCCTCCAATTACATTAAAGCCAAAATTTGCTCCTTCAGCTATTTTGCTTCTATATGGAACAAAAAGAAGGTGAATTTTACCATTTGAAAATATTTTTTCTATTTCTGTAGCATTTCCACTGTATGTTTTGCAATTATTAATGTATTTATAATTTTCTATATCTGCGTTTATTGATTTAGACTTTTCTATATTTTCATTTAACGAGGAATATGCTGCCAATCTACCATTATTTTCCCCTATTTGCTCATCTTTCATATATAAAATCTTGTCAAATAAACTATCATTTATTAGCATTTCAGTTTCCACTATAAACCTGTAAGATGGAAAAAACAGAAGTATGGCACAATCAACTGAACGATTATTAATATTTTCCAGCTTAATTCTTTCTTTTATAAAGTGGGCAATTCCATAAATATTTTCTTTTCTTTTTTTTGAAACAGTTTCATAAGATTTTATTATATAAGCCCTTATTTTTCTTGGTTCTGAAGTTGTATATATCGAAAAACTATCTGTGTCATGGAGAGAAAAGATAAGTTCTTTTGGCTCAAGTGTTGCTGAAATGCCAATAATATTGTTATAATTTCTAAATAAGATATTCAACAGGGATTTTTCATCTCTATATGTGAAAATTTTCTTATTTTCCAGGGGAAAATAAGACGAAATTATATCAAACTGAGATAGATCAAGAAGAAGTTGCAGCTTATGGAAGAATGGATAAAGATCTTTTACAAGATTTGAAGCCTTATTTTCCGGTAAACCATTATAATAAGCTAAAAATTTACTTGAAAAACAGGATACTGCATCTAAAAATTCGTTATCAAAATTAGACTTTAAAGAATTATTTTTATAGAAATATTGATCGATATCGAAATCTGTCTCATCATAGATAACTTTAAAATCATCCGTAAATAAAAGACTATAAAAATCAGCTTTAAGAGCAGGATACTTTTCATTTATCAATTTTTCAGTTTTAATAATATCATCTTTTAAAAATGTTATTGAAAAAAAGTCAGACAATCTCGATAAAAATGAATGATATTCATCGATTACACAAATTGTATTTTTATCGATGGGTAAAGAATTGTAAAACATAAGATTGTAATCCGCAATAACTATATCAAAAGCAGGTGTAAATGTTTTTTCCCATATAAGTTTGCAGTCTTCTTCTCTAAAAATCGAATACTTCTCAATTGGAGTCCTATAAAATTTACATTTTTTCATTCTGCAGATTGAATATTTATAATAACATTTTTCCTCTATCGAATTTCTGATTATGCAGCAAAAACCAATTTTTGCAGCTTCATCTGCTACCTGTAATTTTTGAACATTTTTCGAAGTAAAATAATGAATCTTTGGGAAATTAAACTTTCTGGCCAGGGCATATAATGTAGCCACTGTTTTCCCACTGGCAAAAGGGGCTTCTATAAATGTAATCTTCTTTTCACTTCCCTGAATTTGAGAAATTATTTCAGTCTGGATCTCCTTTATATTTTCATATGGAAAATTTGCCTTTCGATTGTTGAATTTTTTTCTCTCTTTTTCAAAAAGATAGATATCATAGAGAAATGGGAAAACTTTACGGATTTTTTTTTGAACTTCTTCTCTATCAAAATCGTAGTTAAATGTCAACTTTTTTGATTTATCAGAATTTACAACAATTAATATCAAATTTTCCACTTTTCGTTTCTCTTTAGAAAGAGATAACCCATACATCATCAACTGAAAGGAAAATAGTTCGATAAGTTCCTTATTATAAAGCTGTTCTTCTGTAAGTTCATATATTTTTAACTCATAAACATTACCATTTGCTTCATCATAAGCATCAACTCGACCAAAAAAAGTTAAAATAATATCTTTATACCTGAATTTAACCTTTACTGGCACTTCATATCTGGCATCGGATATTGGATATTTTTTAAAATACTCTTTATGAGAATTAAGTTCATTTTCAAAATTTTCTGTAAATCTTGAAAAGTTATTTTTTAAAATTTCGTTTGCTTCTATACCCATAGAAGGATTAATAATAGATATAAAATCAGTTATTCCGATTGATAAATTTTCTTTCTCGATCTTGATTTTTTCTATACCCATTTAAAATTCAATTTTTTTCTTATTTATTTTAGTAATATCTAGTTGATTCTTTTCATTTAAGTTTATCTATCATATTTTTTCCATAAAACACATTTCCTATTAAACAGTCTAAATTCAAAAATCCGTGAATTAACTTGATTATACAAAAGCTCAAAGTTTGCTGAATATTAAAAGTTCACTTTAAACAAGATCAAACCTAATATCCAGATAGTACTTTTCTATATTGACTGCTATAAGACCTGTAAAAAAACCAGAGATTACCGAAAAACATATTATTAAGGGGCTTATGTTTAAAAGAGACATATCCCTTATTATAAAAAATGAATAAAAAAAAAGTTGAGCAATATTTGACAATGATGAAAGAAATATGGAAATTGCAATCCTTGAAAAACCAATTGGAATAATAGATAATATCAGAATGCCGATTATAACTCCGATATTTCCAGATAAAGAGAGAAGAAATGTAAAAGAAAATAGTGTCCCGGCGAATATAGATCCAAGTATTGATTTCAGAAGAATTATACTGATAATTCCTTTAAGTTGTGCTTTCCCCAGAATCAAAAGAATTGGTACATATGCAAAACCAACTTTGACAAAGAGTAATGGTTTTGGCAAAAACGTTTCAATAAAACTTAAAATAGCGGCTATTATTGAAAAAAAAACTATATATCGATTATCAGAAAAGTTAAGAATGCTTTTTTGTGGTTTTAGTTTTTCGTATTTTTCATAAGATTGATCTTTTGTATTTTGTATCTTATTATTCAAGTTTTTATCTAAACCATCAGTTGAATCACTACTTTCACTCCTGCTTAAATATGAATCCACTTCTCTATTCTCAGAATGAAATTCCATCATACTCATCTTCTTTCTTACTGATAACTTTGATATAGAGTTTATTTGGCATACACACTATGATTTGTCCGGGTTTATCTATTTTACCGGCTTTCACACAGATTTTATCCTGACAATCTGATTCAACAACGTAGACTTTTTTTTCTCTTATCTCTATCTTTATTTTACCCTGTTTTAAATCTATCAACCTATCCTGTGAGATTGGATAAATCTGCTTGCTTCCCTGGTATCCAACTTCAACAAAAAGGGAATTGTAATAATTTGAATCTTCTCCTTTCACTTCTGAATGAAAAAATTTACTCATCAAAGGCGAAATAGCTACAATCAGAAGTAAAAGGTAGATAAGTACATCGGATTTAGCGAAATAACAATTTACAATTTTTTTCATCAAATTCTATCCTGGCTTCGTTAAATAAAGTTTCAACATAGTTATTGTATATCTCCAGGTTTAAAGCTTCTTCTAAGGTTTCTTTCAACTCCTCTTTAACCTGCTCAAAGCTTCTAGAATTGTCTTTTATATCGATGAGTTGAAATAAAGAAAAATAATCTTCGGTATTTAAAAATCCGATCTCACCAATTTTCATGTTTTTTATTTTTTCCTGCTCCAACTCTAAAAATTCTCTTAAATAGTAAAATTTATCGCTTGTAAAACTTTCCACAGCATCACTTTTTAAAGATTGAATAATTTCGGAAAAGAGTTTTTTTGAGGATAGATTATCTTCAATTTTTTTTTGATTTTTAATGTAGTTTTCCCTGGTTAACCTTACAAAATTAACTTTAAATGATGGTTGCTCAACAAGCTCATCCTTGTGTTCATTGTAATAATTTAAAAGCTGTGTATCATCGATATGTTCCTGAGGAATGATCAGTTTCAGCATTTTGCTTATAATAAGTTCCATTTTTAATTTTTCTCTAAACTCTTCAAGAGAAATATCCCTATCACCAAGAATGACTTCTAGTGGCAGATCCTGTCCAAACTGCTTTCTAAACTCATCTTCCTCTAAAAGTATCTCTTGCTCTGAAACTTCAATATTATTTTTTTGAGCATCTATATATATAAGCCTTTCATCTATAAGTGTGTATAGTGAATCTGTCAATAGATTGAGTTTCTCTTCATTTGTCAACACAATCTCTGGATCATCTTTATAAACCTGATCCAGGAAGACCTGATAGGTTTGTTCGACATCATCAAGTGTTATAGAATAACCGTTAACAGCACAAATTATCTTTTTCTCATTTGTATCTTTTCCCATAAAATTTCCAGACAAAATTATTTTTTACCTTCCATTTTTCTTTTTTCTACAAGTTTTTTTATTCTTTCATTATCTCTTTTTTTAGAGATTTTATCAGTTTCAACTGTTTTTTCAGTGTTAAATCTTACAATGTTTGTTAAAAATAAAAAATATATAAATAACAAAACTGTAACGATTATTGATATAAGAGCAACATTTTTCTGATTTTTAGCACTTATGTTTGCAAAAACTGAAAGACTATTTAAAATAGTGTCTATCAAAATTATAGGTAGATAATAATAGCCAAACTTTTTTTCTTTTAAACCAAAGGATATTATACCAGTTGAAGAAGCATGAAAAAGCACCTTGGAAATCCGAACTAAAAATTCAAATGAGATAAAAAATTTAAAGCCATAAGACATAACATAGGCTGAAGAGTAACTTACAGCTTCTGCAATACCTAACGCAGCACCGCTTAAAAAACCACCAGGACAAATATCTGGCGCAAGCAAAGAAACAGCAAATGTTGATGTTCGCTGTATGAGAGAAGCTATGAGCCCATAAATTAGAGCCTGAATAAGTAATGAATTTATCTTATAGAAAAATTGACTATTTAAAAGGAAAGATTGAATTGGATATTGAACATAAAATACGAGCAATAGACATGCAGCTCCAAGTAAAACAACAAGTATATATCGAACTACCTTTAAATTGAAAAAATTGATAAATTTTGATGATGCTTTTTCATTAACAACCATAATTTCAATCCTTAATTTTTTTTCTCAAATATTGAGTTTATAAGAGAATTGATCCTCCAATATTTGCATCCATGTACCTTTGATATTAAGTGGCTATCCCTTATAAGCAAATGGAATAGACATTATGTGAATGAGTTAGAATAATGTGAAAAAATTGTAGTTTCAATAAATAACAATAATAAAATTAATAAAATAATATCATCTTAATATATTTCTATTTGCTGCGAAGCCTGGGGGAATCAAATGAAAAACCAGTTAACTGGTAATCTGGATTCCCCTTTGTAAAGGTTAATGTTATTAAAACTGGTTCGGATTCATCTCTAAAACTTGCCGAATATATAACAATTATATTATTTTTAATCTGTTTTATGCTCTTATATTCCACAGTTTTATCAATGTAAGGACCTATTGAGGAATAGACCTTTAAAAACAATTTTTCAAGGCTTTCAGGAGGAATTGAGCTAAGAAAATATGTGCTGAAGTATTTTGCACACTCCTGAAAATCATTATTAACATTAAAAAAAGATACAAGATCTTCTATGACTGGATTTGCGAAATAAGCTATATCACTGTATTTAAGTTCTTCCTTTTTACAGGAGATCAAAAAGATCATCAAGATTAGCAAAACTAAAATCAAATCTTTTTTATCAAATTTCATTCAAGCCTCTTAAGATTCTTTCTTTTATATAAATAAAATCACCCATAAAAATGTCATATTTTAAAATAATTGCTTTTGCAAATATAATAGTAATTAATTCTTTAGTAGAGTAATAAACAAAATAAGCAAATTTTAATCAACAAGAATTTAAACTTAAAAACCTTTATAAAATCAATCTACAACAGTTGAATCATAATTTTACCAGCAGATCATAACGAAGAGTACAAAATTAGCAACTCATTTTTTTTGGGTTGATCCATATTTAGCAAAATAGCTTCTGGCAAAAGAGTCAATAGAACCAGCTCCAGCGAAAAGAAAAACATTACTATTTTTATTTTTGATATATTCAAATAATAGATCAACATCATCGAAAAATAATGCAAATTCGTTGACCTTCTTGACTTTTTTGTAAAACAGTTCTGATGGCATCAATTTTTTATCTGTTGCTGTATCTCTTTGTTCATATATTGGCAATAAAATTAGATTCTCAATATCTTTAAAAAGAGATAAAAAATCTTTCAAAAACAGTCTTGTCCTTGAGTGCTGATGTGCTTGAAATATGAGCACTATATCCCTTTGAGGATATTTTGTCTTTGCAATATTTATAAGCGTTCTTATCTCAGATGGATGATGGGCATAATCACTTATTATAATATTATCATTATTATCAAAACCTACTAACTCAAATCTTCTTTTTATACCATGATATTCTTTAAACATACTCTTAGTAGTTTTATTAAGATAACCTGAAAACAAAAAAAATAGATAAACTGCTGTAAAGTTTGCTGCATACTCTTTAGTTGGGAAAGAGATTTCAAAAAAATCTTTATCGGCTATTTCAATGTTTTCTCTATCAAAGGCATTAATATCTGCTTTAGATGAAATAAAGTATTCTTCATTTAATTTATTCTTAAGAACAAATAGTGATAAATCTGGATTATCAATATTTTCGATAAAAAATTTTTCCAGACTCCTTGCCAGATCATAAAGATTACCTGCATTTTTTGATAAAAAAAACTTGTTTTTCAGGTTATATATAAATTCTTTATTTATTTTCAATTCAAATGGTCTATTAACATTGTAATCGTAATGAAAGTGGCATATTATCTTACTTGATATTTCTATGTCTTTAAGATCAGTAATCAAAGATTTGAGGATAAAATTTTCTTCAATTTCAAATCTAATCTTTTTTAAAAGTATGTTAAATTTATCAGAACTATAGGTTACAAGCTTTTTTATATTTTTAGATAACAGTGCAAAAAGGTACAGGGTTATTTCTTCTTTAGTCTCAAGTCTCATGATCAAGAAACCATCTTTAATCTGTTCAATAAATGCAATAAAGGCTTTTAAATAATTGGCTTCTTTTTTATAATAGTCAAGGTGATCTATCTCTAAAGAAGGTATAATTGATGCTTTTGGAAAATAATTTAGAAAAGTTTCCTTATATTCGCAGGCTTCAGCAAAAAAAATATTAGTTTCGCCACCCGCAATATGACTATTTACCTTATATTTATTCAAAATTGCACCGCAAAGAAAAGATACGTTGATTTTTTCGAGCTTCAAATATGAAGATCCATGATCTTTATTCTTATTTTTTAAATCGCAATTTTTTATTTGTCTGGATGATTCTATAAGTATTTCACTCAGTATTGCTGTTGTAGAACTTTTACCATGAGTACCACATATTGTTATGCTATTCGAAGTATTTATAAAATAAGAAAGTCCATTTCCATACGAAAACACAGGAATACCTTGATTTAAAAAATAAGAAAGCTCACAGTTAGACTCCAAAACTGCAGGAGAATATATTACGCAGTCAATCTGGCCATTGTATTTTATTGCTTGATCAATATTAGAAATGCTTTGCGGTGAAAAAATATGAATATCAAGAGTTTCAAGAGAATCCGTGATTGTACTTTTATTTATATCTGAGCCAGAAACTAACTTTCCACTTTCTTTATAGAGTCTTGCTAAGGCGGACAACCCTATACCACCTATTCCTATAAAATAAATATGTTTTGAAGAATCAAGAGTATTTTTTATAGAAACAAAGTTTTTTTCTCTCACATAAGATGGATTTTCAAATTGAAAATGAAACCTGCTCATAAATACCTTTTGCAATAGATAAAATTATTTTAAACATAGGTTCTTTGCAAAACTAAGTATATGTAAATAAAAGATAAAATTTAGTCAAATTTAGTTTTACTAAATTATTCCAGAGCAAAGAACTAAATCCTTATAACCATAGAAATAGAACAATTATGCCAGTCAGGGGATAAACTCTTTCTTTATTTTAGTGCATTAGACTTCACACTTTTGACTGTTATGAACTACAAAGAATGAAAAAATACAGAAAATAAAGTAAGAATCTAAATAAGAACTTTATAAAAATTTATTAAAAACATTCTTTGCAGCTTCTATCCCTTTTTGATAAGCGAAATCCCTTCTATCAAAGTCAAATACTTTCATTCCATTAAGATTTGGAGTAATAAGTATCTCACCACCTTTTAAGGTAGGAGCTAAACCACCACGTAATTTTAGCATATAAAAAATATTATTGATGAATGAATAGACATCTTTTTCACTTTCAATAGGCAAAATTCTCTGACCAAAAGATTTAGAAGTTTCAATGATATCCTTTGAAAATTGTAATAATCTATGATCTCGCAAGACAGATGATGTTTGATCAGTAGAACCTGAAACATCGACTATTATTATGCCATCGTTATCTATAGTATGTGCAATATCAACACAAAAGTTATCGAGGATTCCACCATCAGTTAAAAGAAAGTCGTCTTTTTTGACTGATTCAATCATAAAAGGTATAGCAGCAGAACCAACTACAGCACTTATGAGTTCTCCACTTTTGAATATAATTCTTTTACAGGTTTTAAGATCTGCGCTATTTATATATAATGGAATTTTAAGTTCTTCGAAACTATGTGCATCTATATGTTTTTTTAAAAACTTAGTCAATTTGTCTTTTACTTTTTTTCTAACAAGGGGGTTAGTCCACTTTAAAGTTTTAAACATATCTTCGTTTATATACATGATATCATATATGTCTATTGCTGTTTTACCATCAGCTATTAAGCTGCCTGCAACAGCTCCGATCGAAGTACCTATTATCGCTACTGGATTAATCTTCAGGTCATTTAGAACCTTGAATACCCCGGCATGAGCCATACCTCTAGCACCACCACCTGATAAAACCAATACTGGCCTTTCAGGCAAATTTTCACCATTGTACTGTATATTGGCATGCTCATAAATTTCAACTGGATAATTGTACTTTTCATTTAGATATTCTATATATTCCTTTATGGAAAAAGCCTTTGAAAGCAACTTCTCCTTGAATTCTTCTATCTGATCGTTTAAATCCTTAAGTTTAAGTTCACTGAGGTTCTTCATATTGTTAAGCAGTAATTTTAAAGAATTCAAATTCTTTTTTTCCATAATTTTTCCTTGAATCATATAAATTTTTCATACTTAAATTTATAAAAATATACTAAAAAAACGAAAAATTGTAAATCATAGGCTCTAAATTGGTTCAAACTGCAACTTATAAAGAGTATAGTAGATTCCTTTTTTTGTTATTAGTTGATTATGATTACCAGATTCCACTATCCTGCCATTTTCAAGGACAATTATATTATCTGCAGATTTAATAGTTGAAAGTCTATGCGCTATAATTATAGAGGTCCTATCCTGAATAAGATTTTTTATGGCATCCTGAATAAGTTTTTCTGTTTCAGAATCGATATTTGACGTCGCTTCATCAAGAATCAATATTGATGGATCAAAATAAAGAGCCCTGGCAAAAGATAAAAGTTGTCGCTCACCCGCTGAAAATGTTACACCTCTTTCCATAACCATCTGATCTTCTTTATCTGGAAGTTTCTCAATAAATTTATCTATATGCGTCATCTGGCATACTCTATCAAATCTTTCTCTATCAAAAGATGAGTTCAAAATAATATTTTCTTTTACAGTCTTTGAAAATAAAAACACATCCTGCATGACTATTGCAATATTTTTTCTCAAAATTTTATATGGTATAGAATATAATGAAAAATCATCAATTAAAATCGCACCTTTCTGTATCTCATAAAAATGAGACAGTAAAGATATTATTGTAGATTTACCAGCACCAGTTTCCCCAACAATTGCAACTGTTTTTTTTGGCTGAATTTGAAAAGACACATCTTTTAATACCCATTCATCTTGTTTATATGAGAACCAGACATTTTTGAACTCAACTGATCCATCAAATCGCATGGCATTTTCATAGTTTTCCCATTTCTTTTTTCGAAGCATTTCATTTTCAAATTTTATAATACTCTTAGGATCATCTTTCTCCAGCCTAACATCGGCATCATAAACGGATAGTATCTTTTCTCCTGCAGCATTTGCAGAAATCATAATATCAAATTTCTCTGAAAGATCGCCAATAGGTTCGAAAAGATTGGCTATATATTGCGTAAAGAGAAAAATTAGACCATATGAAACAGTATTATTAAGTATTCCTCTTGCACCAAAATATATAACTGAAGCGACTGTAAACCACCTCAAAAAATCTATCAGAGGTCTGAAGACTCCATAAACATACATCTGCCCAAGATTTGCCTTATATAAAGCAGTATTGGTATTGTTGAATTTTTTGTAATTCTTTTTTTCTGCTGTAAAAAGCTGTATTATTCTTATACCAGATATCGTTTCTGAAAAAAAAGCATTTAATCTTGAAATCAATGTTCTAACTTTTCTATATGCATTTGCTGACTTTACCCTGAAAAGTATCGTTAAGATAACGATAAAAGGAAATACTACTGAAACTGCAAGTGCAAGATACACATTTTGCCAGTACATAAATATGATTATTCCAGAGATTAAGATTATATCTCTAAATAATGAAACCAAAACTTCAGAAAAAAGTTCGTTCAAAACCTCAATATCATTTGTAACTCTATTTACTATTCTACCAATCGGATTTGAATCAAAGTAAGAAACATCAAATGTTAAAACCTTTGAGAAAAAATCATGTCTCAAATCTCTCATGGCATATTGTGACATCCTTTGAAGAATTATTGTCTGATAGTATGTTGCGATGAATTGAATTACAAAGGCTAAAATTAAAAAAATGACTATTTTACTTATAAGAGAAATGTCAAAATTTCTTAAAATAAGTATTGAATTCAAATCCAGTTCTTTATATAGTTCTTCTTTTATAATATATAGATTTCCAAAAGATACTGCCTTATTTTCCTCGATTAGTCTATTTACAAGGGAGATAAATTCGGCTTTTTTCTTATCTGTGGATTCGATCAGTATATATGAATCAGAAGTTATACATTTATTTTCTTTCATAATTTGAAGTTCTGGCTTAGAAAAGTACCTTAAATCCGCTTGAAAAATAAAATAATTATAATTATCAAGTTTGACGCCTTTATTAATATGTTTAACAATAAAAGCTGTTTTTTCTAATGGAAACAACTTTGACTCTTCTACAACCCCGGGATAAGCAATGTAACCACTTTTTACAACATACCTATCAAGAAAAATCTTTGATACGTATGGTACTATAAGTGAAACTCCAGAAATAATTATTATCAATAATAGACTGATAAAAACGTACTTTTTATATTTCATTATATATTTTAATAGGAAAGAACTGACTCTCTTATCGTACAATTTTTCCTCAACATGAAAATCTTCACTGTAAAAATCCATCTTTTCCCTCTTTTCCTATTTTCTTTATTGTAATCAAAAATAATCTAGGATCTTCATAATTTAAAATTATTTGTAAAATCAGGATAATCCTTGCTTTTTAAAAGCTCTTAGTCTTAAAATTCTAGATAGGTCCAAGACTTTTTTGTATAAATAAGCCTCTCAAATAAAAAGGCTAAAAAATTAAGCCTCCTTTTCAGTCAATAAATCTTCTGCTAATCTTTGAAGATCATACAACCTGCTATAATAACCTTTACTTTTTATCAACTGATTGTGCGTCCCCTGTTCTATTATGCTTCCATCTTCGATAACTATTATATTATCACAATCTTTAACTGTTGAAATCCTGTGTGCAATTATTATTGAAGTTCGTTTTTCTATCTCTTTTCGTATAAGATTCAGTATTATCCTTTCAGTTTGAGCATCAACAGCAGAAAGAGCATCATCCAGTATCAATATCGAAGGCTCACACATAAGAGCTCTAGCTATCGAAACTCTTTGTTTCTGGCCACCAGAAAGAGTTATACCCCTTTCACCTATAACAGTGTTGTAGCCGTCTTTTAATTCCATAATATCATCGTGTATCGCTGCTATTTTTGCATAATTGATTATCTTTTCCATGTCCATTTTATCTTCAGGTATTCCAAGGGCAATATTATTTGCTAGAGTGTCTGAAAATAAAAATGAATCTTGAGGAACATAGCCTATGGCTTTTCGAAGTATAGCAAGCGGAATCTCATTGATGTCATAACCATCAATATAAATAGACTTCTCTGGAACCGGGAAAAGGTGAAAAAGAAGTGAAACCAGAGTAGATTTACCACTTCCTGGTTTCCCCATAATACCAAGGGAACTTCCTTTCTCTATATGTATATTGATATTTTTAAGAATAGGCTTAGCGCTTTTATCATAAGCAAAGGTTAAATTTTGTATACTTATATCTCCATCAATTTTTTCTTTGCAAACGACTTCTTTATCAACTATCTCAGGCTGTGTTTTAAGGAGTGCAAGTATTCTTTTTGTTGATGCAAGTCCTCTTGAAAGCATATTAAAAACAAAACCTATCCCCATCATGGGCCAGACTATCATATTCAGATAGGATAGAAATGCCAGGGCTTCACCTATAGAGATAGATTTAAGAATTATTCCTTTTAGACCAAATAAATAAAATAAACAGGTGGATAAGCTGGCTAAAAAGTTTATCGAAGGAAAGAAGAAACCCCATATCTTTACAAGATCAATGTTCCTATTTACATAATCTTCTGAATCCTTATAAAATGATTTTGAATCTTCCTCTTCCTGTAAAAATCCTTTAAGTACCCGGACACCTGAAAAGGATTCCTGGGCATGAGCTGAAATTGTTGAAAAAGATTCTTGAACCTTTGAGAACTTTTCTTCTATAAGCCTTCCAAAAAAGATCATTATAAAAACTATTATAGGTAAAGGAGTTATGGTTATAAGTGTAAGTCGGGGATCAATATTAAACATAGCTATCAGGGCCATTGAGCCAAGAAATATAATATCAATAAATGTAACTATTCCGAATCCCAGTGTTCTTTGAATTGCTGATAGATCATTTATAAGCAAAGCCATTAGATCACCAGTCTTTGTTTTGTTAAAGAAAGAGAAAGATAGAGTTTGAAGATGATTAAACATTTGATTTCTTATATCTCTTTCCTTTTTTCTTGAATTTCCTATTATGAAATATCGCCATAAAAATCTGATAAGAGCCATAAAAATAGCAAGACCTAAGATAATAAGACTATTTTTTATTATCAACTTTTCCATTACTGTTAAACCTGATAGGGCATCAATAGTATTTCCTACTATCTGATAGATCAAAATCTGAGTATAATCAGCTGCCATAAGGCATAATATGCCTAAAAAGACAGATAAAAAATCTTTTTTAAGATGTTTCCATAAAAAAAGCAATGCTTCTTTTGATTTAATCTCTTTTAAAGCAATTTCTTCAAGAGTTGCCATATTTTCTCCAGAATGTTTCTCTTCTACAAAAAGTAGTCTTAGAATTTCTACTTTTGATTCTAATGATAAAGTTTTCCCCCAAACCTTGACTTTTCACTTTTGAATTATTAAAACATCATAATTTTTTGGGAGTGATTTCCGAACTTTGATTTTCGAAAGTATTACTTTAACTGCCGGTTGTTGTTTAATGCCTTCCATAAGCAAATATTTTATAAGACACTCTTAAAACTTTCGTTTTATATTTAAAATTCAGTACTTATTCTATTACCGTTTTTAGTTAATCGCATTATAGATAAATAAATGCTTTTATCAATAAGAAAATCAACAAATACTCAAATCTCAAAAATGCCTGAACAGATCAAAATAATCAACCCGAACAGAATACTAAATATTAAATTTTATAAATGAATACTTTAAAGATACATAAATTAGTAGCAATGAATTTCTGTTTTTAAAGTTTATTAGTTTTTTATTTTTTTACAACTTAAAAAGCATCTAACGAAAAAAAGTTAAATTGGAAAAATTTTTAATGTTGAGTTTTGCGAAAAAATGATATAAATACTTTGAGATTATATAAATCCAATATTAAGCATATACTTTTATCTTAGTTAAACCAGGGGAATATAAATGAAAAAAAAGAATTTTGCGGTAATAATCATTATTATGATCTTGTTAATACTATTTTCCAGTTGCGCCAATTTTCCGCCCTGGAAAACAAAATTTTTCGTTGGCAAATGGATAACACCTGTTGATAATACATACTTTGTCCTTGAAATAAGGAAGGATGGAACATTTGAGACGAAAGGAAGAAAATTTTGTAATATCGGAACCTACACTATACTAAATCATGAACGTAACTCAGCTATACTAAAGCTAAAAAGTATATCGGGACTTTACGATGTTACGCTTTTAGCATATCGTTATAGGGAAGGTATTCTGGTAAAATATAGAGAATATTCAAAAATGTGGTACTCGGTTAACACGGAAAAAGCAAAGATTATTATCGAAAAAGCTACAAGATATACTCAAAATCTTTATGAGCTTGAAACCTGGTATCATTACTATCTTATCTCCTTCCCTTCCCTTGGAAAAACAGATAAAGATCTTCTACAAGAACTTGGTAAACCAGATAATAAACAAAGTTTAAATAACACTGAACAGATATGGTTTTATGATAAAAAAGGTGAAGATGACTATGGAAATATTTATTCATATAATTTTTTCCTTCTTGAAAATAGAGTCACAAAAGTTGAGTATATGACTTCTATAAAATCTACAGGTGATATAAGGGATTAACTCTTTTTTCATGAAATAGGAAAGCAAAGTTTTTATTGCTTTTTGAAATTTTTTATATAAAATTTGTCTGAATTTCTCTGGTTTTTCACCTTTTTTAAGAAATCGACTGAATTCTATTTTAGATATATAAGCGTGAAAAAAATAAACTTAAAGGAGCTTTTATGGCTGTAAAAGTTGCAATCAATGGTTTTGGCAGGATTGGTAGACTTGTTTATCAAGCTATTGTTGAACAGGGACTTCTTGGAAAAGAGATTGATGTTGTTGCTGTCGTTGATATATCTACCGATGCTGATTATTTTGCATATCAACTTAAATATGATTCTATTCACGGAAAGTTTAAACATGATATTAAAACAGAGAAAAGTAACACTTCACTCGAAGATAACGATACAATAGTTGTAAATGGTCACAAAACACTTTGTTTGATGGCTACAAAAACACCAGATCAACTTCCATGGAAACAACTTGGTGTAGAGTATGTTTTTGAAGCAACTGGACTTTTTACTGAGTCTGAAAAGGCCAGGGGACATATAACGGCAGGAGCTAAAAAAGTTATAATTACAGCTCCTGGAAAAGGTGAAGTCAAAACTTTAGTTATGGGTGTTAACGAGAATGAATATGATTCAGCCAGACATGATATTATATCCAATGCTTCCTGCACCACAAACTGTCTTGCACCAATTGTTTATGTTCTTTTAAAAGAAGGGTTTGGTATCGAAACTGGTCTTATGACAACTGTACACTCTTATACTGCGACTCAGAAAACAGTCGATGGGCCATCAAAAAAAGATTGGCGAGGTGGAAGAGCTGCTGCTATCAATATTATCCCTTCAACGACTGGAGCAGCCAAAGCTGTTGGAGAAGTTTTACCAGCTGTTAAAGGAAAGCTTACAGGGATGTCTTTTCGAGTTCCAACTGCCGATGTTTCTGTTGTTGATCTTACATTCCGAACCGAGAAGGATACTTCAATTGAACAGATAGATGAAGCCATTAAAAAAGCTTCCACAAGCTATCTGAAAGGTATACTTTCCTATACAGAAGATGAAGTCGTATCAACAGATATGATCCACAATAGTGCATCTTCTATATACGACTCGCTCGCAACATTACAGAATAATCTTAAAAATGAAAAGAGATTTTTTAAAGTAGTTTCATGGTATGACAATGAATGGGGATATTCAAATAGATGTGTAGATATTTTAATGCATATGATAAATAAGATTTAGTTTTAACCTTATACAAAATATATTGTTCAACCAGGAATTCTAAAAGATTTATTGAAAATACATTAAAAAAAGGTAGGGAAAATTCCCCACCTCATAATTTCAAAAATATCAAAAATATCTTTAAATCAATAATTTTCCTCTTTAATCTCAAAGTAAGCTCTTGGATGTGCACAAGAAGGACAACTTTCAGGTGCTTCTGGACCTTCATGAACATAACCACAATTTCTGCATTTCCACTTAACTGGTTTATCCTTTTTAAAAACTTCATCTTTTTCAATATTTGCTGCAAGCTTAAGATACCTTTTCTCATGTTCTGCTTCAACTTTTGAAATAAGTCTAAAAAGCGCTGCAATCTCGGAAAATCCTTCCTTTTGTGCAACATCCGCAAAATGAGGATAAAGTTTTGTGTACTCTTCATTTTCACCATTAGCAGCTGCTTTCAAGTTTTCAAGTGTGTTTTTTCCAAGCACCCCGGCTGGATATCCTGCATCTATTTCTACGACTCCACCTTCAAGAAAACTAAAAAATCTCTTTGCATGTTCCTTTTCATTTTCAGCAGTTTCTAAAAATATTGCACTTATCTGCTCGTATCCCTCTTTCTTTGCTGTTGAAGCGAAAAAAGTATACCTGTTTCTTGCCTGAGACTCACCCGCAAAAGCCTTTAATAGATTTTTTTCGGTTTCTGTACCCTTAACACTCTTCATACTAAAGCTCCTATATAAAATTTATTTCACCCATAATCCATGAACATTGCAAAATTCTCTAATGGAAACAATATCGTTCTTTATAACATTGAATTCTGCTTGCGGCTTATCCTTATAAGTCAAATCCTTCCTCAAAACGAGTCCATCTTTAGTAATAACTTCAATAAACTGAATCCAGTGTTCAGGAGTCATAGGATGCTCAACAGAACCAACTTTTACGAGAATTCCATTCTTTGTTTCCTCAACAACTGGCAAATGCTTCTCACCTACCCCTTCCTTGTTTTTTTCATCCATTAAGGTCATAGGTTGTCCGCAACATACAAGTTCCCCTTTTCCTTCAGAAAAAACCTCAATAACATTTCCACAAATTTTGCATTTGTAGATTCCCATTCTAATAGCCATTTTTTCCTCCTCAACCTTTTTTTCTTTTATCAAACATCTGTCACAGATACCGAAGTAATAAATCTGTTTTTGCAAAACTTTGCAACCATTTATTTCACTAATCGGTTTTCTTTCCAATTGTTCGTCGAATGGTATATCCAAAAGTCTTCCACATCTTATACATTTAAAGTGACCATGATAATCAACTACTGCATCATACCTTACCTGAGCTGGCTCAATATTTATCTCTACGATAATCCCTTTCTGGATAAATAAGCTCAAAGTGTTGTATATGCTGGTAATAGATAAAGTTGGCATTTGTTTGGATATCTCACTGAAGATAACCTCAGCCGATGGATGTTCTTTACTCTGTAATAGATAATCCAGCACCTTAATCCTTATCATAGTTGGTTTTATTCCATGATCTTTCAAATAATCAGAAAGTTCTTTACCGTTTTTCATATCCATCTTTTATGAATAAGCAATTTTTACAGAATAAAAAGTTACTGTAAATAGAAAACAATGTAGTTGGAATCATTCCAATTTTGTATCCATTTCAATTATACTAAAAAATTTTCAAAAAGTAAATATCTATTAAAAAAAAACTTACAATTTTAACCATAATTTTTTCTTATCAAGAAAAACGGCTAACGTGCAAACAATGATAAGTACTATGAATGTTACTATCCATGCATATAGAGCAGACAGTTGAATACCAAAAATAAATCTTGCGATTAGAGTCAAAATACCACCGAATATGTAACATAAAAGTGGATTTCGTCCAAGTGAACAAAGTATGGGAATATCTTTTTTTGCAAATAGATCAATTATAATAAAGATCGCAAGAAATATAATGGCTGTACCTGAAGTTAAAAGCAAATAACTCGAAGTCAAAAGGTGTTTATTAAATTTTTGAAATATATTTATAATATTTGCTATTAATACTAAAGTTAATCCACTTATAATAGAAAAACTAATCTTTCTTTTATCATCAAGGTGTACAATATATTCTCCAAAAGCAGAAGAACCTATAACTATTGAAGATAGAGGGATAGCTCCAAATGGACCCCCTATACCGGATGAGTACCAGAGATTAAAATACCTCTGAAAAAAAATCTTACGAAAAATTTCAACAAATAGAACAATTAAAAAGGAGGAAATCAATCTTAAGCGTTTTGGCAAAAAAAGAAAAGGAATAGAAATAAGTCCAACAAGTCCAAGCATCTGTAAAATTTCCCAATTCCTTTGCTTATATACGAGAAAAAAACCGATCGAACCAGCAGCAAAGAGTATAAGATTACGGTATATAAGGTGCCAGACTGTCTTTAAAATTCCATCCCTTTTTATCCTTTTTTGAAAAGATAGACAACTACTAAAACCAAGAGCAAATAAAAATGATGGCATAATAAAATCAGCTGGCAAAACACCCGAAGAACTTGCATGTTTGAACCAGAATGGAATTGAGTTATACTCCATCGCTGCATTTATTGGAATCATAAGAAATATAGTAAAACCACGAAGATTATCTAAAAATCGTAATCTTTCTTTTGTTTCAGACATTTTGACTATCCCATTTTTACTTTATGATTTACTCTCTATTATACTTTATTATAAGAATTTTTCAACTATTTCTAACTTTATAACATTTTAGATGTTCATTCAATAAATATATGCGTTTAGCTCTGTATTAAAAAGAGTAGAAATATAACATGAATTTATAGGTAGCATGATAATTGCCAATGGATAGCACAACAATTTTGCTTTTTTATATGTTTAATATATCGAACTTAGATTTTTAATATTGTTCTTAAAATATCGTATTAATTTAACACAGAATTCCTTAATATAATTAAGAAATAGCAAGACGAATGGTTCTAACCTGCAAAAAAACAAAAGAGTAATCCAGGAATTATCTCTTTTTAAGAAAAGATTCATTAATTGTTGTCCGACCCCAAAAGATGAAGAGCCTTTTTAATATCTCACCTCATAGCTATATATCTTCCCTCCCATTTTCTCAAGAACATTGTCAGCCACGAATTCAAGCAAATCTAATTTTTTTTGGGTATCATTTTCAAGTATGATCTTTTCATAAATTTCACCGAATCTACAATCTTTTTCCTTTAAATCCTCAAAAAGGTTCTTTTTACTGGGGAACCACCATCTATTTATGTCATAATAACCGCTTACAGCTTCGTATAATATATCATCAATAAGCTGGGATGCACTAACAAATCTTCTTTTATCTATCAATCCCCTTACCGTCAGAATATCAGTTGATAAAATGATCTTGATTGATAATTTTTCTTCTGCTGTTAGGGGTAGGGGTCCTTGCTCTGCAATCCTTTTTGCTTTTTGAAAGTATTCATCTAAAAGACCCTCACTATCATAAAGGATTTTACCATATAATGCTATTGGCTTATTTCTTGTTCTTTTTAAAAATTTTGTTTTAAAAGATTTTTCAGATCTTGATATTATCTGAACAGGGATTTCATCAAAATAATAAAAGATTGTTTTATCATCATAACTATCATCTTCACGAGCTTTTCTCACAAGATATAGATCTATATCACTAAAATTGTGTTCAGTCTCTCTTGCAAATGATCCATGAAGTATTATTCCAATAACAAATGGATCTTTTTTCATTTGATTAACTGCTTTCTCGATAACAGATCTTTGTTTTTCATTCATTTTTTTCTCTCATTGTTTTTATAATTTCATCTTCATTTAAAAACACCGGTTTGATAATTTAAAAAATTTAATATTGAACTATATAAAAAGATAAATTATTCTCCAATTATTTTTATTAAAACCCTTTTTCTTCTCTGACCATCGAATTCTCCATAAAAGATCTCTTCCCAGGGACCCAGGTCCAGCTTCCCTTTTGTTATAGCTACTACCACTTCTCTCCCCATAATCGTTCTTTTAAGATGAGCATCAGCATTATCTTCGGAAGTTTTGTTATGCAAATATTCTTCAACACTATAAGGAGCTAACTTTTCCACCCAGTTTAAGAAATCCTGGTGAAGCCCATTTTCAAGATCATTGATAAAAACACTGGCTGTAATATGCATAGCATTTACAAGACATAAGCCTTCTATAACTTTTGACTCCTCTACGGCTTTTTCGACATCGCCTGTAATATGAATAATCTGTCTTCTTTTTTCTGTGCAAAACCACAACTCTTTTCTAAAAGACTTCATAAAATATCCTTTTTATCGTTCAAATAAATTTAAAAATCAAATTTAGCTTAAACATAAAATAATTTAAATAAAGCTTTTCCTTTCAATTGTATTCATCTTTTAACAGAGTTAATCACTTTGACTTATGAATTTTAGGATTTCAATTTTAAACCATTATATTTCAGTGCTTTACAATCAAGAACAATATGCTCAATTGATCCAGAGTAACAGGATTTAAAGATAGTTAATTTTTTAACTTGACGAATAAACAAATTTGTTGTATATCATAGTTGAACAATTAATCAAGTATGACATATATAACTTGTTTAACGCTTTTAGTTTTGTTCGTATTGTTAATACTTCCATTTTTCGAACTGACTTTTACTGAAAAACAAAACAATAAAATTTACCTTATCTTTGAATTAAAAAAAGTACTATGTCTCCTCTCTTTTCTCTTTCTTTTTTATTTGCTAAGAGTTAATTTTTTATTTAAGTTAATTCAATATTCACTTATAATTTTCGTTGTAAGACTTATCTTTACAAACAAGCTGAGAGCATTATTTACAATTTATTAATAAAAAAAGGAAAAAA
>Ga0208826_1001089_pt1 | contig 24231 bp, 39 predicted proteins | sample AD_UKC115_MetaG_FD_184451 | JGI IMG/M metagenome (GOLD analysis project Ga0208826, IMG submission 184451) | Active sludge microbial communities of municipal wastewater-treating anaerobic digesters from Hong Kong - AD_UKC115_MetaG (SPAdes)... | ecosystem: Engineered > Bioreactor > Anaerobic >...
GTTTGAAACCTGTAAGGTCATTGAATTGTTTGATTACTATATATTTCAATGTTGGTTCCTCCTTTCGGGCAAAATAAGAGAGAGCGGGGGTTCCACTCTCTCGAGATAGTGTCCTTATGCGAACTAAATTGCTGATTTTATTTTCTTATAATACTCCATATCATCAGTTCCGTTATCACTAATCTTTTTAGCTGGAACTCCAGCAATAGTAATCCCATTTTCGGTAAATGATTTATTCACAACTGCATTTGCACCAATTACAACATTATCAGCAATCTCAATGTTACCGAAAAGTTTTGCACCTGGGGCTATGTAAACATTATTACCAATTATGGGGGCTGAATTAACTAAACCTGCTTGAGTACCTATGTTTACTCCAACATGTATTCTGCAATTCTCACCGATTTTTGCACCTGAGTTTATCATTATTGGTCCTGTATGTGCTATACTCAAACCTTTACCGCATACGTTCAAAGGTATTTCAAGATTACACATAATACCTATCTTTTGCCTACGATGATTATAAATTTTAAACATTACTTTGCTCAATAAATCGTGTTTGCAATTTTTTAGATATTCACATTTACGTAAAAGAATTTGATATTTCCAAATTACATCTAGTCCAGAAGGCCTTTTTCTCTTTCTTTCAAGTGCAATTTTATCAGCTTTAAGATACTCATTTAGGTCTGCTTTGCTTTTAATCATTGTTATATCCCCCACATTGTTGTTATTTTTACTTAATTTTATAATATAAGGTATATAAATTCAAGAGAGATTATACATACATATAATCAATGCTAAAAGTAATTGATGTTCCTCCTGCCATTGTTGCATCAGCAGGGATAACAAGGCTTGAACTAGTGGTTAAGGGTGATAATAGCCCTGCACCATCTGTTACATTTGCCACTGTAACCTCTGAACTTATTTTTGCTCCATCGGTTAATGCTGCTGTTAACATAGTCGCTACTGTAATAGGCGTTGCATTGCTATCTCTCAAAATAACGCTTGTTCCAGTTGTAAAATTACCTGCAACTTTTGCAAAATACCGTAATACTTTAATTCTTTTTCCTGTTACTGGATATATTAAAATTTTTCCTGCCTTAATTTCTGCGAGAGTGGCAGTGCCGCTATAATTAAGTACAATGTTTTCAGATATAACCCCAATAGACCTCCATGTACCAGGCGTTCCTGCTGTTACACATTCCCATCCTACAGATGCACCTACAACAGGAGCGCTGTTATAAATAATATCTCCTTGCAACCATGTTCCTGTTGTAGGTGGAGCAGCATATTTTCCGATTCTTAATAGCTCCCCCGATGTTAACCCAATACACGCCATGCGCTTACTACCATCTATAAGGCCAGATGTAAAAATTACACTATTTCTATCGTCACCGCTCGGCATATCTGTTATAATAGGCATTTTTATTGGCAAATTGTTAGTTATAGTATTTGTTTTTACCCATGTTCCTGGCGTACCAGCTATTACACATCTTGCAGCAGTATAACCTTCGCTATCTGGTACCGAAAACAATATAGTTTCTCCTTTGCTGTGATAACCGTCAGTTGGAGCTGTAGTTATCGGAGGATATGGATCAAAATCAACTTTTTGAGTGCCAAATTGCTGCGGAATTAAAGCTTCTACCTTGTTCCCATTTAAATGTAATTGATGAGGGTAAGTATAATTAATAAGATATTTTCCATCTGCAAGATACTTTGTACCATCGGAGAAAAAAGGCATATAATGAATTTTGAATTTATTACCTGAAAATTTCTCAATTGGAGTATTGATTTTAATAAGATCAGTTGCAAATGGAGTACTTGGGTTTTCATTAAATGTACTTAGTTGCATATCTATATTATTATTAACGAACTCTCCTGCAACAAACACTACTGGTACTGTTGAAAAATCACCATACCTACTTGTTGATGCTCGATCAATATAGCAATTTTGAATGCTATTGGCATTAAACGAATCAAGAAATACAAATGTTGGTATTGCTGACATAAGAGTTTCGAATTTACAATCTGTAAATCTAATTCCATTTGTACCATTACCTTTTGAACAAACCGCTCCACCATAAAAACTTTCAAATCTACAACCCCAAAATAAAATTTGATTAGTAAATTCAAGTGTTAATCCAGTCGTTTCATAACCAACTTGAGCATAACTTTTCACACTACTTTCAAGTAGAATTGATGGCGAAAAAGTTAAACTTGGACTATCATAATCAATAGAATCAGTTGTAAATGTCTCGGTTATTTCATCACTACGACCAGATTCGTTAAAATCTGTTGAAATAATTTTGCTATCAAATTGTTCACGTAAATGCAATTGTATTCCTCTACCATAAAAATCACAATTTTCAATGCGTAATGCGTGCATTGCTTCAACTGTTATTATTGCTTCTACTTTTGGAGATAATATTTGTAAGCTTTTTATTCGCAACCTTTGAAACCCAATCTGGCCTTGATTATCGGCAGTAGAATAATCTGGATGTTTTATGGATTTCCCACAAAAATAGAACATCGGAGCAGCTCCAACTCTTTCTATCTGACTTTGGTATCCGTCACCCTCAATTGTTATATTACCAGACCGAATAATATGTTTTTTCTGTACTGCACCTTGAGAATCAAACAAAATGTTCCCGCTCGCATCTTTTTTTACATTATCTATCCTGTATGATGTCATGCACCCCGGGAAATACACAACTCCGCCACCATTACCTTCAATAATTGTAAGCAAGCTATCTAAAGCATTTCCGTTTACTTCGGAACTGTTAGCTGGAGTTATCCCGTAAAAAGTTACATTATATCTTAACATAGATGATTTTTCCAAGTTCGCATTAGCTGCCTTATTTTCTTCAATGTCCTCAACTATATTATCAATAGTTTCTCCTTCAACGCCGTCATTGCTAACCTTTATTACTGTTTCACCACTATTTCGATTATAGAACTCAATCTCTCCGTCCTCATTACGCTTAACGTCCACGATCTGTGAGCTATAATCTTCAAGCAGCTTTACCAAGCCCATTTTCTGCCGCTTAGCTCCTATTTCGCTAGGAAGATATATTATATCGCCTACAAGCTGTCCTGCGTGAGCCTTAATTACTTCATATTTGTTATCCCTCAACTTTTATTCCTCCCTTCTATACCTCGTACCACAATCCGCTGTAATGTTTGAACTTTCGCATTGTGTTAACTGCGAAAGTTGTTTCGCCTTTCAATCTCATTTCGTCAACTTCGGAAAATGTTATGTTTGCGGCTGACAAGTTCAACATTGTTATTTCTTTGTTTTCTACGCCAGTGCCTAGATTCTTGATTACCATATCCAATGTTCGAGCCGGCGTTATAATCAACATGTCGTACTTTGAAAAAGTATCGTTTGCCATATCCATGCTAGACGCTGCAAAAGAATCCGTTATCTCTGTTCTTGCTTCGCCTAGATTAACAACTCTACCGCCCGTTGATCTGTCGCCTAACACCCTAACACCGTTCAATTTGTTGTTGATGTAGATATCGCAAGTGCTATTGGGATAGTTATTGTTGGCGAATAGCACATATTCCTCAACTGTCGAATCTGTTTTTATCGCCCTTCTATCACTTGCACTGAATACCTCGTCGCCGTAATATCTTGAGTTTGAAGCATCAAAAAGTATATCGTTATCTGTTACACTCAAGCCGTATACGTACGAATCGAGCTTAATTCCGTACATCGTTGGCGAATCAATGTTGTTGCCGTGAATCTTGGAATTAACCAACCTTGTGTCGTCTAGTTTGCTAGTACCGTACATCCTTATTGCTGCACTCAAAAGCCTTTGTCCCGGCCACGCTATGTTGTTGTGGCAAATTTGAGTGTTCATGTACTTGCCTATTAATATTGATTCCAGTCCGGCTTCAAAAAGGTTGTTACCCGATATTATACAAAAATTGATGTTGTAGAGGTCAATGTTGCGTTCTTTGATTGCGGATTGTGCTTGGTAGCCTGCCATGAAGAAAGTGTTACGGTCAACTAATAATCCATCCACGCCACGCCCGAATATACCTGTTATGCGACTGTCATAGATTTGATTGTTGGTGAATTGAACGTCGACTAGCTGAAAGTATTCATATCCTGACACGTCGTTATTAACATACAACTCATAATCGTTGTTGTAGAATCGGCAATGGTCGATTATGAACCGTCCTGAGTGTCTTGCGCCTATATCTTCAATTTTTAGAGCGTGTGACGCATTTTTGTAGTCGACGTTTGAAGTTTTCCAAGCGTAACAATTTTTGAAAGACACACACGGTTTAGACCTGTCGACGCAATCTATTTCCACATCTTCGATTGAATTGTTTGTGTAGGTTTTTACGTCATACCAGTACTTTACAGTTCCTTTGATTGTGCCTTTGCCTTTGATTTTCACTTTTGATTTTGATATTGTGATGTCGCCTAGAAATGTAAAGTTATCGGGAATCGTGAGAGTAAATGTTTTTGTTCCATCTGCAAGAGTGTTAATCATTTCAGTTATCAATTCGCCGTCTGCGTTGATGCCGTCACCTTTTGCTCCGTACCATTGCGGAAAAAATTCCGGGGCTTTCGGGGATCCTCCAACCTTGCCGTCAAATAACTGTATTAATCCTCCTGCTATTTCACAATTCAAGTTCAAGTAAGGTTCTAAGGTTTCGACTGGTATAACCAATTTTGCACCATAATCAAATTCAAGCCGCCCGTGGTCGATTGACAATTGTCTGATTATATAACAATTTTTGAACCATACCGAACCAGTGGATCCAGAAGTTACTGGGAAATTAGCGAGTATAACCCTGACTTTTGATGTTCCTGCCGGTGCGGTGAATTTGAATTTGAGTGTTTGATAATCGCTCGAAGCTGTGTTGTCTTGTACAAGATAATTTCCGATTTGATCACCTGCTGCATTATGGGCTGACACAACTATTCTTGAGTTAATTGTCCCGCTCGACGCTTCTCTTTTTGTATCAACATTCAACAAAAAAGTCTCGCCCGGATTTGCGTCAACATATCTGAATACATTTGACTTGTTTGTACTATTATCATTTTCAGTAATCTCAATTTTCTGACCGCCGTCAATTGTGTGTTCAAAAACTATTCCTCCAGGAAAATCCCTATCCCATCCAATAGCCACGCCATCTATATTTTCTGTTAGTGTTGTGTCAGGTACCATATTCCCGATAATCGGGTAATTTTCTTGGACGTGGATGCAAGCTTTTTCCTCTGACACTTCAAAAGCAGTTTTCAACGCTTCGTAATTGTCGGAAGTCACGCCGAACCAATTCAGGCACACATTATTATTACTCATTGTGCCGGATATTTTGCCGCGAAATATCTGCTGTTCCGGTTCTGCTTTGATGTACATTCCTGACAAATCAAAAGCACCACCTGCAACTTGTATCATTGCACCGTCGGCAAATTCTAGCCTTACACGTTCGTAACCTCCTGCAAAATCAGTAGTTACAATGTGTGTGCCTTTCGGCAAAAGAATTCTTATGTTTCCCTCGTTTTCTGCTATTATTCTTGTAAGCGTCGATGCCAGATCGTCAACACCAGGTGTGTAATTTTCAAGAGTAACGCTTGTTTTCATTGCCTCAACATCATCAATTCCAATTTCGTTAATTACAGAAATTACGTCACCTGTCAAAGTGGAGTAGAACTCTAAGTTTCCGTCTTTGTTGTAGCGGCTGTCTACGGCTTTTGCAATATATTCTTGCTCAAGCCTACATTTGCCGCTCTTGACAAGTTTTAACCCTCTTTCAGGCGTAGTGTAGATTATTTCTCCCACCTGTCTGAGTGTTTGGTCAACTTCTCTGTACTCGCTTGTTACTATATATTTGTTAAGCCCCAAGGTTCAAACCTCCTTTAAGGAGGGGTTAACCCCTCCTATTGGATTATGGCTGCACATCTGTTTTTGCTGCTGCAACTTGCTGCTCAGGCGTATATCTTCCTTCGCCTCTTATCAGCGTCGCACCTGTCAAAGTTGCTGCCGAATTTGTCACCCTTACTGCTACGTGGTCAAATCCGTTTGCATCGTCCAAAAATGTGCAATCACATTCAACATAGCCGATTGCAGACAATGTTGAAGGAACTGCTACAGCTCCGGCACTTGCGGAAAGTGTAATAGTTGTTTCACCCGGTTCGTCGACTGTAAGAGTTATAACTCCGCCGTTTACACTTGCGGTCACGCCCGGCACACCTACAATTGTGCTATTAATTTTTGCAGCAAGATTAGTTGCAGAAGCTCCTGCGTTCGCACCTACCGCATAAGTCCTGCTGTTCACTCCACCGTCAGCAGCTGCGGCGGTGAATGTTAATCCGTTCACTGTTACGGTATCGTTTGCAACATGAACCAATGCACTTGTTATTAATGCACTAGTTACATTTGCGTTTGCTGTTATAGTTGCGGTATTGTTAGTTATTACTTTCGCACCTGTCCCAGCTGCATCCTGTGCCTGCATAACCTGTATCGCACTTGTTACGCCTGCTGCCATAGCTCCGACGGTTACAGCAAAAAGAGCTTTTCTATATTTGCTCATGCTGTAATATGCACTTGTGCTTGCACCGTTAATCGATGCAGGCACTACGGCTATATCAAATTTTGTATTTTCACTTAATAGTTTCATGTTATCTATACCTCCCAAATTATTGTAATACTACAAATGGCGATACCGTGCTTACTCCGTCACGCTGTAAAAGTGGAGTTGTAAGCCAAGGCTGACCATCAACATTCCAGAACGCTTTGATTATGGTTCTGTTTTGAGTGAATAATGGATGTTCGCTCATGGAGATTGAAATTCCAGAGCCGTCCTTAACCATGTAGTAGTCAAGATCAACTAATACCAGGTCACCTTCACCGCCGAGAACAGGGCTTTGATCGTTCAGCTGGAACGGAATACCAAGCAATGAACCGGGTGCTCCTTCTCTTGCGTTCGGCTGCCATACAAGATTGTTGCCAGCGTCAACCATTGTCATTAGTTGCGGCAACACTGTCTGCGAACCTATCCATAACAGTCTACCGCCAAATTTTGCACGGGCAAACATTGCTATTACATCAGCGTAGCTTATCTGATTTGCAGCCGATCTTGCTATCGTAATAGCTGCAGGATGTCCTATAATCCCAAGCGGTTTTCCTACGCCATCGCCTGTGAAAAACGCGTCCTCTTCACTTGCAATTATAGCTTTTCTAAGCAAACTCATAACCAAAGCCCCGGCAGCTGCACTATTGCGAAGTAACTTATCGGTTAACACTGTATGCCCTGCAACTTCTTGCGGTTCAAGCTTGATATCGCGGAATGTTGGTTCGGTTTCTGGTTTTAATTCTCCTTCGCCTATCCATCTAACGTTTACGCCACTATAAACGCCTTTCGCACCAGACTGGTCGAGTGCAGGAATTGTTATTGCCGCGTCGGGTGGGTCGCCTGCAGGAATGACCTGACAACGAGGTCTGAATATTGCAGTCTGGTCTTGCACCATCCTTATATTGTAGTCGAATTGTTCAGGTACAATAAATCCACCAGAAACCCCCACGCCCATAGATAATGCACGATTTTCTTTGTTGTCAGATAATTTTCTCTTCAACGCATTGTCGTTCGGGTTCCATTTCACGGTCTGAAGGAATTCACCGAATTCACGATACTCATTTGGACCTGGTTCTTTTGCCCATTTCACTTTCCTTTCTTCGTAAGAGAGTTCTTTTTCTTCCTTTTCTTTCGGCTTTTCGATCTCTCTTACTTCGATTTCATTTGCGGCTATTTTTTTTGCCATAGCTTCACGCTTTTCAATCTGTTCCTTCTCTGCATCAAGTTCTCTTAGTTCTTTTTCGAGTGCTGCAAGGTCTACCTCTGTGTTACCTTCTAACAGTGCCCTAATTTCTTTTTTTCTTGCTTCGATTTCTAATAACCTTTTCATTTTCTTTCCTCGCTTTCTTATAGTAGTGTTTTGAGTATTAATTTTTTCCGCAATTGGGCAGCGTCCGCCGCTTTCTGCTCTTTCTCTCTCTCCAGATCAAAAAAACTCCTTGCGCTAATGCTTGTATCATCGTAAGCGGGAATGTCCACCGCTGAAACGTCATATAGTTTTTTCACTTTGCGAATTGTACGCATGTGATTTTCAGAATCATAAGCGGATTCTTTTGCTACAAATTGAAAACTCATCCGGTCTATATATCCACCTTTGATTTCTTCATATAGCCGTCTACCCTCTTCGGTTCCGTCAAGTCTTGCCCTTATGTACAACCCTTTGCTGTCTGTGCTTAGTTGCAAGGTCTTATTCCTAGTCCTTGCCATAACTTTCCCGCGGTGGTTATAGTTGAAAATCACGTCGCTTAGGTCGGCTTCATCAAAAGCCCTGTCATCAATCTGCTCTTTGTACTCAATGCCGTCGTATTCCCACAGCACCGTTGGGCTGTTGAATGTGGCAGCGTACCCTTCAACATACAATTCTTTGTTGTCCTCTGCTGACCTAATTTCAAAACTTACAAAATTTCTATATTCCCTCTCCGTTTTCTGGTTCTGCTGGTTCTGTGTCTGGTTCATTTGTGTTTTCCTCCTTTCCTTTGTCGCTTACTACCGCTGTATCTAGCCGCCTTAGTGGTTTGTCGCCGCCTTCAATTGGCGGCAAATTAAGCACTAACCTCCACTCATTCGGGGTCAATGCTCCCCTGTCAACCATTTGTACCAATGCGAGTTTTGAACTCATACTGGCGTATTGCAACGAGCTTGATTCAAAGATGATTTTGTTGCCAAATCCCTTTTCTCGGGCAGAAAAAAACGCCTGTGTAAAGGCGTTTGATAATTGCAAGGCGATAGGTTCGATTTCCGATTCAAAAAATGCGTTCCATTCGTCCTCTGTGTAATTATTTTGTACGATTGCGTTGTTAACTCCAAAATAGCCATATAGCCTTTGAGTTCCCTCTTTCATTTGTGCTGCATTCGGTACGTAACTTTCATTTTTGACCTGTTCGAGGTCGTATCTTGGGTCGGATGCCGCAGCTCCGCCCTCATTTTCAATCGACAGATAATTCTTTTTGAATTCTTTGATTTGTGCTTCAACATCTTTAGGTTGCAATATGCTTTTGAATTTCATAATCCATTTAATTACCGCCGAACTTTTTACAGCTGCGACGATCGATTGATCTGTATAGCCAATAACTTCCATCGGATTTTTTAGCGGTTTCGCTCCGGATTCCCCAAAAAAATCATTCTCAGCAAAATCTTTTCGAAGGTGAATCAAATCCGTGTAAGGCACTGTCATTCGTTTGCCTGTCCAAAACTGAAACCTAACCCACACTTCGCCTTTGACTTCTAGTAGCTCAACAAGTGAGTAAGGGATAGGCCATATTCCTGTGGGTCTGCCGTAGTCGTCACGATCTACATACGCAAAGGCGTTGTGATTAATTTCACGTTGATAGGTCATTTTCATTAGAAAATCTTGCATACTCATGTATGGATTCGGTCTTTCAAGTATCATTCTCAAATTTGCGTCAGGATTAATTCTGAGGTCTGCACCTTCGCCCCTTATGTGTTTGGCGTTTAGTTTGCCTACAGCGTTTGCCTTGGGTCTTAATGCTGCACGAACTATATCCGAATCAAAAATCCTGCCGGAATACGGCGTGAATGTATAGTTAGTTGTGCTTAGTAGTTCGTAGGGCTTTCCGTTTTGGGTTATGACTTCTTTTTTGCCGAAAATCTTTTGAAATAAGTTTCTTTTTTCCACTTTCTCACCTGCCTTTGTTAAAAAATTAATTGGAGGGTTGGGTAGGAGTTGCACCTACCTCACCAAGTTACCGCGTGACTAGTAATTGCGTATAACCAAGGTCTATTTATTACTTATACTCAGAAACCCATATAAAAAACAGCTTAAGTTGCAAGCTGTTTCCAATCTCCTTGTTGTCTTTGATAGTCGGTTATTTCTTTGTACGCTTCAAGGATATCATGTTTGACGTGTGGGTAATTACATCTCAAGTCTACGTTTCTTATATACTCTTGTTCTTCTTCGTAGCTCAATCTTTTGTGCCCTAAAACTTCTCTTATGTCGTTGTGATTTATTCGATTCACTTTTACACCGTCCCAACCACTTTGAATCTAGGGTCAAGTATAACCACGTTTTTCTCTGTTTTGAAAGATAGATGTTTTTCCAAAATTTCTGTTTCTTCCGGCTTTAGCCAAGCACAACTTGACAGAATTAATGTGTCTCCACTGTTCAATGATTGTATTTCTCTTACTTCTATTTCTGCTCCGCTATCGTCTTTTATATAAATTTTCATTTCCTCGTCCTCCTATAAAATCATATTTTGATAATCTTGAATCTTATCTTGTAACACCACGTAAGCATTAAGCAAAGCCGCTGTGCCGTCAATCCTTTTGCGTTGATTGCTTGTCTTGATCGGTTGTATGTTGTCGTTTTTGTCAACGTCGATTGCGGTATTTGATAGACACCATTTGTCGATCGGGTTGTTGTTGTATACAATTAACTTGCTTTCCAGGTCGGCACCTAATTTTTTCATCGGGCCTGACAAAGTTTTCTTTCCTTGTATGACTGGTACCATGCTTTCCTCCCCAAAATATGCCTTCATTTCCTCTACCCAATATTTTGCAGACCATGAATCGTAACCTATCCACGGAAGGTATACGTTGTGCTTCTCTACTATCTCTTTGTACCATTCAGTCACATATTTTGCGTGAACTGAATTACCAGGACAGGTTCGAAGAAGTCCCATGTCTCGCCAGATATCGTATCTAATTTTATCTTCTTTTACTCGTTGCTCTAGCAAGTCCTCGGGCAACCAGTACATTTGCATGACGTATATTCTTTGATCTTCCGGCACCATGAATAACACTTTTGCAGCTGTCAAGTCGGTTGTGGATGATAAGTCGGTACCACCAATGCCGTACTTGGGTTTTAAATCCTGCAATGCAAAGGTTTCTTTATTCAAGATAACTTCAAATGGCAACCATGCTTCAGCGGTTGTTTCCCGAATATTAAAGTCTTTACAAAGCAAGTTTTTAACCAGGATAGGATTTGCTTTCGCTTTGTTAATCTTCGCTTGCAACTGGTCAATTTTCTTGATAGTTCCAAGTCCAGGATTAGCTTTGTAGGCGTTTTCGATATCAGTCCATTCATCCCGGCTGTCTAATTCATAGATGATTGGCAATAATCTTTCGTTTTTGTATCCAGCCTCGTCTTCATAACCATTAATGACCATTTCAGCTTCATCGTATTTGAGGTCGAACACACATTCTCTAACTGTTCCGGCTGTTGTTGTGATGAAAATTAGCGGCTGCTCTCTGGCTGTTGTGCCGTCTACGATTACGTCGTAGAGGTTTTTGTCTTTCCATGCGTGTATTTCGTCAAGTAGCGCGGCATGTACATTCAGCCCGTCAAGTGTGTCTGAATCACTACCCAAGGGCTTAAAAAAAGAATCATTAAACTCTGCTGTCATTTCTGCAACTAGAGGCTTGATTCTTTTGAATAATACAGGAGATTTTTTGACCATTCTTTTGGCTTCAAGCCAGATGATCTTCGCCTGATCTTTCTTTGTTGCACAGGCGTACACTTCACTACCGGGCTCTCCGTCTGCTACTTGCATGTATAACCCAATAGCTGCCGCAAGTGTTGACTTTCCGTTTTTCCTTGCGACCACCAAAAGGATTTCTTGAAACTTTCTTGTGCCATCTATCTTATGAACTATGCCGAATGTCGCGGCAACTAAAGCTTTTTGCCATAGCTCCAGCAAAAACGGTTTACCACCAAGTTTGCCTTTTGAATGCTTACAATAGTTTTCGATGAATTCTATTGCGTGACTGGCTTTCCTTGGGCTGTACTCCCATTCGCTGTTAGGATTGTTAATTATTCTTACAAGCTCTTTGTATACGTTGAATATTTTCTTTCCGACCTTTTTTCTGTTTTGCTGAATCCAGAGAAAATAAGCAATTATCGGATTGAAATTTTCATCGTATTTGATTCTTTGAATTGCTTTCTTTGCTGCGGTGCTCATTTCCCACCAACGAATTCATCAAATCCGTCGTCCTCCTGTTTGGGCGGTGTTTTCGGAACTAATTCAGACAGCTGTTTCATAACGGTTGAGTGGTTCTTAATCATCGTATTGTATATTTCAACCTCAGGGCTTTTTTTGGTTCCCCATTGGTTTTCGCCATTTTGGTACTCTGAAACAGCTCCTTCAGAGTTGATGGTTTCTTGAAGATCTTCTAAGGTTATTGCCATGAATGCAGCGTTTTTAATAAGAGATTCAGCAACTTTCTTTGTTTTTGTGTCAAGTCCTCTGAAAACAGTGTTCAGTCTGCTTATCTCTTTTTTGATACGTTCTTCTTTATGTTCTCTTTCCGCTTTTGAAACATGTTTTTTTATTTCCATTATGTTCACCTGCCTTTCTGTGAAAATTGGTACGTTTTCCCATTTCTACTACACCCCCTCTATGTGAGCCTAGTGTATTTTCCGAAGCTCCTCCCTTCGGTCGCTAGGCGTAGAGGCCTTTGTGATTTATGTGGGGGATATTATGTAAACCTTTCCACGATATCCCCAAACTCGTCACACATAAGATCATCATTCAACGCACTGCCGTTACTCATATGCACTTTATTATGACAATCCTGACACAACAATTCTAAGTTGTCCCAATTCAACGTAATGTTTGGGTTATTAATGTTCTCAGAAGTTAACCAAGTCTTATGATGCACAATCTTTCCAACTCCGTTACACCTCTCGCACAACCCATGTCGAGATAAAAAAAAGGCATCCCTACAATTCGTCCATGCTGAATTTTTGTAGAAATGCTCTGCCCAAGGTTTCACCGATTAACTCCTGTTCTGTTTCGTGGAGGTTCTGGCGGTTTTGTAAATTTCGTCCTGTCGATATATCTTTGTATTCTCACGGCTTTCGGCCTGTCTCCCGCCTGTAACACTTCGTTTCTCCACGCAACCAACTTATGCCATAATGAATAATCCATTTCAATCACCTCAAAAAAATAAGAACTCTCGAAAGAGTTCCAATCCTTAATACATAACCGTAACAACTATATATAGCATATCATGTAATTAACCCTCACTACTGTCATCTTTCGAATTTTTCGATTAATTTCGGTAATCCTTTTCTGATGATTTCCTTTGTGGCTTTTTCTATACATCTTTCAATAATTGTGTCTTTGTTATTGTATATATGCTCTTTTGTTGCCTTGTCCAACCCGTCTCTGATACCTATCTTTGCTTCCCGGCTTTCATAGCCGTGTTCTAATACAATTCTTCTTGCAATTTCCTGTGTTACTAACTGTGCGATAGTGTTCTCGTCAATATCAATTTCTACCTTCACAACCTCAGCCCCCTTTCCTTTGCTAACATAATCCTAGCCTGCTTGAGCCATCTATATATAGTCTTTTCCGATGCCGGAATAATCAACTCCGCCTTATGTACCCTTGTTGATATATCGCCCTTCTCCAAATCCCTCCAACAATCAGCGAAATACACAATCTCTATAGCCCTAATCATGTCCCGATGATTACACATATCGAGCGACACTAACACTTTGCTAACCGCTTCTATATCTGCCAGTTCCGCCGCATGTTCCGCAATTATCTGTTCTTGTCTGATCAATGCCGCTTCGGTAGGTTTGCAAACTCCGTTTCCCTTCGACTTCACTATGTCATTTTCGATAGTTTTTAGGAACGTGTTCCGTCCTCCCGACTTTGCGTAGAATCGAAATGCTTCCGTACAATAATCCCTTAAGTGATCTTTTTTCATTCGCTCACCCCTTTGTTATTCTCTCCACTTCCTGCAAATCCTGTATAAGATCGTGTAACGAATCTATGGCTATGTCAAAAATTACGCTGTCAGAATCTATTCTCAAAACTTCTTCGGAAATAATATATTCTATTCCCTCAATAGCTTGCGACTGTAATGTTTTAGGTTTCAATCTCGGTTTTTCCATCGCCATATCAATATGAGCAGATTTGTTTTGAAACGCATATACAAACGCGTCTAACGCATCGTTACGTTGTGGTTTCTCAACCTCACTTAAAATCCCCACAGGTTCCTTAATTCCTTCTCCCTCAACAACTCTATTTTCCATTTCCTTCAATGCTTCCAACTTCTCTTTGATTTTGCGATTCCATATAGTTTTAGCAACCGCCTTCCTGTCAACCTTGTACTTGTCCGCAATTATCTGTTGTGCCTCAACTCCTGTACCGTGTTCCATACATACCTCTAATATTTGTGCTGTTGTTACCTCTCCGATTCTCATACCTTTTTCCTCCCTTTTCCATCTATAGCCCTGTTTGGGCTTGATCTCGTTAGGCTCGCCATATTTCGCTATTTCTTCTGGTGTCATTTTCCTTGTTGTAACTTCGCCGGGCTTGTCTAGTTTGTTAAGGATTTTCCAATCTTGTTGAGTTTTGAATGTCATGGTTTATCACACCTTTCAAACTCAATCACCCATACATAAGGGTTTTCATTCCAGTTGTTATATATTGAGTTCCAAGTTGCTCTAAAATCCAATCGACTAGAGAATCCCTCTTTGAGTGCGTCCTCTTCCGTAATATCCTGTACTCTCTCAACTCTGAGGTCTGTAACTTCCAGGAATATCCTTGCTGCTTCTTTCGGCATGTGGATTGATGGCCGCCATTTAAATTTATCCAATCTAAAACCGTTATCGTCTGTCATTTCAATTTCAGGTTCACCATCTGCTGCATAATAATATTTTGATTCGTCCGACAATCTCCCGTTATCAAGCCATTTATATAATTCCTGCCACGTTTCTCGAACCCACAACACATCGCCGATTTGATATTGTGATTTGAAGTATATCGCATCAATGTGTTGCTCTCCGTCAACAAAAACACGTCACTATTTTTGTAAAAACCTGCCCATAGTCCAGGTCTTCCGTTCAAAATGTCAACTGTTTTATAAAACTTATCTCTGCCATAACTTAAAGGATTCCAGTCCCTATTGTATTGTATTGGTCGTCTAGTCTTTGTCTTTCTGCTGTCCACTATCGCCCTTACCATTTGCGTGTTGAAAAGTATCGGCTTTATTTGGGTATGTGGATTTACCTGTGGTTTTTTCATTCATCTAAACACTCCTTTCATTACTTTGCATGCGGATTTAGTTGTGGTATAATTCCCTTAGGATAGCCCTTAATTGGGCTGTCCTTTGTCAAGGTACAGTAAATTAATTATTTAAAACTTTTATTCAATACTTCTACAGTTACAATTGTGTCGTTTTTAGCACCACCATGAGGAACTAACAAAATTCTTTTTATCTCAAACCCTCTGTTTTTGCCCATCCCCATACTATTCCAACCAAAACTGATTACTTTCCCACCAGGTTTTACTACTCTCGCAATTTCGTCTTTAACATTAGAATAAAAATCCATTTTGGTATTAAATTCTTTAATTCCTATACCTTCATAGCATTCTTTTATTTGTCGTGGTGAATAAGGTGGGTCGAATAATACACCGTCCGCATATTCATTTGGAAACATCTTTAAAAAATCTGTAGCCTCCATATGGTAATCTGTATCACAGTTTGGGTTGAGGTCATTCGTGATAGTCGCAATCTTACTATTCCTTGCAAATGGGTCTAACCAAATCCCGTCATCAACTTCTTTTTGAAGTAATTCTTTGATGGGTTTTATTGAAAATGTTTCGCTGTTTGGCATGGCCCATTTCCTTTCAATTTGCATAACTTCACCCCCAATACCACAATTTTTATTAAATTTTTATTATTTCACTGATTTATGCCAATACCACACCTAATTCCTCAAGCCCCTTTATTTTCATTCCTTATCAACTCCCTCAATTTCTTATTTTCATCCGATAACATCTGTATAACTCTCTCAAGATGTTTGATTCTAGCCTTTGCGTCAGCCGTTGATTTTTCAAAAGTCATGTCACTTATTAAGTTGTCTAACATAGCCCATCTTCCTTTCCTTGCAGATAACTCATGATCGTGTCTTTTGCCGCTTCCCACCCATAACACACAACCACACAATAACCTTGCTTTCTGAGCTGCCAAATCCACCAATCTTGCATATCTGACGTTTTCCCCTTCGCCGCCTTCATTTCGATATACAATCCGTGCCATTTTCCTTTCGGGACTGGCAGACACAAATCAGGTACCCCTGCTTTAACTCCCTCTCTTTTCAATCTCGCCGCCGTTGCCATGTTGCGTTTACCGCCGTTCGGTATGTGGTGTAATAATCGTAATTCCGGGTGCATGAATGTTTGTAATTCTGCCCATTGCATCAAAGCAATTTGTTCTTGTGATTCTATTGATTTCATTTTCTCAACTCCTTATATTTCTCAAAGCTCTTTGTTTCAAATGACTTAAATTGTTCAATCCCTATTGTATTAATAATCTCTCTGACGCTATCCACAAGATCATGTAAAGAATAACAATCTAATCTAACCCCTACTCCCGACTTAGTTGATATGGATTTCTTTGGATATACAAGTTTTAATTTCACCATTCCCATCACCTCATTCTATGATTTAATTCCTGCCCCACAAACTCAACTATCCTTCCTTTGCACATTTCGCCTATCCTACTTCCTATCGCTTCATCAAACCCAACTAAATCCCTTAATTTGTACTCACTAGACACCAGTACAGGTGACTTTTTCAGATATCGATAATTAATAAGGTCAAACATGATGTTTAAGTCGCTCTCGTTCGCTCGACCGTTTCGCAGCATCCCTTTGAAGAGGTCGTCTATAATCAGCACAGTTGCATTTTTGTACCTGTTAAGCATTTTCTGAAAGTCCTCTTCCTCCGTAATTAACTGTTTTAATTGTGTAACCGCTTCTCTGTACTGCATATATACCACGCCGATTCCTGACTTCAAAAGTGCGTTTCCTACAGCTATCGTAAGATGGCTTTTTCCGGCTCCAACTTGTCCCAGAAATGCGATAGAATTTTCTGATAGCTGGCTAATGTCTTTGTATCCTCTTATGTAATCAACGCACATCTGTTTTGCTGTTAATTGCTGCTCGTTTTTTGTTATGTAGTCCTTTATCGTTTTTGACCTGAACGCTTCAGCTATTCCGCTATCCTCAAGTATCTTTTTGCACCGCTTAACTTCTACGCATTCGCACCGCCTTACGCCTTTTGTTGTTATTCCGCACTGTGTCGTTATTTCCTCAACCTCAACCCATCCAGTGTCTTTACACTTCTCGCACTCAAAAGTCAATGTCGTCATCGATGCGTCCTGGTGTTCCTTTATACATAAGTTTGCTGTAGTCATAATCCGCTGCACTATTTTGTTGAGTTCCTCCAATACTCTCACCTGCCTTTATTGCTTCAATTTTCTTGAATTCGTCCTCTATGGCTCCGACAAAAAAAGAAAATGATTTGATTTTGTCACTAGGGTCTTTTTTTCTTTTTTTCTCAGTTACGGATTTCATAACTTTTTTGATTGTTTCAAAATCAGAATAAGATTCAGCGATTTTTGAGATTGAAACGTAATCATTTCTGTTTGCAAATCTTCCGGTCAATTCGAAAAATAAATTTGCAATTTGCTCGACTGGATTCTCTATAGTAGTAGCTTCTTTTATATTAGTTTTAATATTAGTTTTAATATAGTTTTCTTGGTTGTCTATTTCACCAATGTCAGCATTGTCTATTTCACCAATGCTGCATTGACTGTTTGACCGATTGTCTATTTCACCAATGTCAGTTTCACCAATGTCTATTTCACCATTGTCTATTTCACCAATGTCAAACTCTCCAGCATTGACTGTTTCACCAATGTCTATTTCACCAACCCACTGACTATATTTTTTGTTGAAACTGATTTTTCTTTGCTTCGAATTAACCCGCTGAAAAATTATTTTTCTGTCCTCTAACCTCTTCAGCTCTCTTTGTATTTGTCTTTCGTTGCACCCTGTAGCTTTCGACAAAAACGAGAGCGTCAAGTTATGAGATTTACGCTTAAATCCGTATGTATACCGCCATACAACGAAAATTAACCTGTATTGTGTAGGACTTAATTTGATTCGTGCCATTTGTTCGAGTATGGTGTGAGCTATGGCGGTATACCCGTTTTCTAGCTGTACGTCATTCATTTAATCACGCCCCATCAAAACGGTAATTCGTCGTCTAACGTTCTTGCACACTCGCTGCACCATGTTTGGCGCTCCATTCCTTCTATTACTCCATGCTTCAAAAATCTTATTAATTCCCTTGATAACGGTCTGTCAAAAACAATAAGTACATCACCTTCATGTTGCGGTATTCTCACAGAAACTCTTCCCTCAGAATTATAGGCAATTTGCGGAGCGTCGTTCGGGATCCTGTCTATTGTTCTTTTCTCAATTGAATTACTTAACCTTTTTATAATCTGTACACTCACAATAACACCCCCATTTCTAAAACGGTAATTCGTCGTCCTCGTCCACCGGATAGAACCCGCCGCCGGAATTATTCTGCGTCGGTTCGTAAGCATCGCCAGTATTACCCTTTTTACTGTCCGCAAAATCCACCTCTTCCGCCACAACCTCAGTTGTCCACCTCTTTTTACCCTCGTTATCGTCCCAAGATCTAGTTTGCAACCTTCCGATCACAACAATCTTACGACCTTTTGAAAAGTACTTGCTGCAAAACTCTGCAGTCTTTTGCCATGCCACGACTTGAAAAAAGTCGGCTTGTTGATCGTTTTCTTTCGCAAATCTTCTATCTACCGCAAGCGTAAAATTACACACTGCCAAGTTGTTATTCGTATATCTTACTTCCGGGTCTTTTGCAAGTCTGCCGACCAAAAATACCTTATTCGCCATCGTTATCCCCCTTTAAAATTTCTTGTGACCAATAAATACAATTTCTAATAGATTGAAACCTAACAAAAATTTCTTTTTTTAAAGCTTCGCACCAGGCTCCGTTTTCGTCAGTCGTTCGATGGTCACAAGTTACACATGATTTAACATCAGGATTATAAAAACAAATTGATTCATGCTTTACAATGTCGCTTTTCTTTGCTCTAACTCTTTTTTGACAGTATGCACATTTGTAACGTTTGACTTCTATTGGCAATTTAATAACCCCTTTCTTCTTATAGCGCTTTTACTCTTTCAACTTTTCTTCAACGTCCTTCCACATCCCAATTTCACCGCTGTAACACTCAATCAACTCAATAGCCGTCCGGATGTTTGGATTCTTCCTTAACTCAATCCTCAACAGCTGTGACCGATCAATTAATTCACTGTAATGCTTGTACCGCTCATATATCTTGCAATCCTTACTATAATTGCTGATCGCCTTAGTTTTCAGCCCGCCAGCCTTTTCCTTTGTTAATTGTCCGTATTCATAAGCCCTTAACAGACTTTGCAGGACAAAAAACAAATACAACTCAATGTTTTCGTAGGTGTCGGGCGGCTCTTGTAGTGTTGCCGCCGCCCTTATTATTTCGTCAGGACTTCTCACTGTCGTTCTCCTTAGACTTCTTAATAACACAATGAGCACACATTTGCATACCATACAACTTAACGCTATTATCGACCAATTGCTCAACCGTAGTTGCCTTGTAATCCGTAATCAACTCATTGCAAACTTGGCAATACTCGCCAACCTCTTCCAACTCGTCACCATCGTCCAAAATTACCGATGATTTTTTTGATTCAAGTAACGCCTGCATCTTCTGGTTTGCCAAAGCCAATCCTGGGTCGGATTCCGGCTCAGGCAATCTATAACGCTTGTAAAAATTTTCAATAGTTTCGTCAATCGAAAGATTCAAAACGTACACAGTTTTTTGAAATTGCTTATCGCTCTTAGTGTCTTGAATTACTGCGTTATGCTCAACATATCTGAGTTTGAGCGGCACAAATGCAATTCTACCGCCTGTCATTAACTTAATGGCATCAATACAACTATTGAGGTTAACGATAGAGTTCCAAGACGATGTGACGATTTCAAATACCCCAAATCCCGGTACTTTCGGCAACAACATTCTCAATGTTGCCATGGGTTTACATCCTTTGCACTCATCAGCCCCAGGAGTACATTTCTTTTCGATAACCTCGCCACGTTTCATGATTATAGACGTTACACCATCACCCTTACACTTTAGCCCTGTGCTGCCGTACAATTTGTAATATTGCGGGAATATATGCTCTTCATCGTCGGACGCAAACATTACGTCGATCTCTTTCGGCTTTTCTCCGTAGACCGCCTGAACGGCTTCAGGCACTTTCAAATAATCAAGTTGCACCGGATATTCCTTGCCACTTGCACTCACTTTCTTTTCTCCAAGTCTTATTTTTCCTTCCCGGGGAATTCTTCTTATATTCGATAACCCATTAATTGGCATTAAGTATACCTCCTTATATATCAATTTCAAATATTGACGGTCTTTCTGATACTGTTACACCGTCAACTATTTCTCCGTCTTCTGTCAAAGCCTTATCATCAACAAATTTCAATTCTTTTTTTAATTCAACCCAATCAACAGATTCCTTAGTTTTCACATAACTTAATTTATTTGCCTTGACCCATTCGAGAAGTTTTTCTTCATCACGAATATATTCCGGATTTTGTTTCTTGAGTTTAAGAGTGCCTGACGGAAGTTTGTATGTTTCCTGAGTTTTTGTTTCTTTATGAGGTACAGTTTCAAAATACTGCCTAAGTTGTTCTTTAAGATACGCAGTTTTACTTTCAAATTGATTTTGATAAACCTCTATTTTTTCTTGATACTTCATTATCATGCTGTTAGCAACATTAATCATTCTTTGAGTTTCTGCTTTTTCTTCTGCGATTTTGTTCAATGCCCATTCTGCCTTGCCATCATCATCGATTACAAATCGATCTTCATTGTCCACCATTTCATTAATCATTTCTAACACTAAATTTTCCATTATTTTTCCTCCTATTTTCTACCACCACTGACGGTCATTATTTGATTCAACCCATTCCCTACGATCTAGGCGTCCAATCCTTGCAAGTTCCAGATTTTTCAACGTATTTCTTTCTACCTTTCTCGCACTTAATGTATAACGTACTTTCGCCGTAGTCCTGCGAAAACAAACAGTTTTTGCAAGTTTTTTCTTTTTCGCTGTCATTATTCATCTTCATCCTCCTCAACCGCTTCTACTAACATTTGACCTAACATTTCCGCACAACGTCCGCATAGATCAATTGTCACCATGCTCATTTCAATTTCGATTTCTGGTTTTCTTCCGCAATTAACACATTCATAATGTTTTGATTTGTCAATAATAAACACTACTATCCTCCTGTTCATCTTCCTCATAATCTCTCAATCAACCAACAAGTAGAAATTTTGTGATCTGGAAACATGTCTTTTACTTTTTGTTTTGCTTCATTACCGTTTCTCGCCTCAACAATTTCATACATTTCCGATCTGCATTTCTCGCCATGCCAAACTCGATATTTTTTCATTTGCCAAACACCTCGCTTTCGTTTATAATTTGAATTAAGGTTTTTATTTTAGTCGCTGAATCTAGCGGCTTTTTTAATAGTCAATATCAAATGAAGTGTCAATATCTTCCTCGTCCTCAACGTCAATGATTATGGGAGTTTTATTGTACTTGAGATTTAAAATCAAAGATTCAAATTCATTCAGATATCCAAAACTAACAGTCTTTTCAACGTTGTCTCCGCTTATATACAAATTTCCAAGCCAACCTGAACCATCCCTATTAACATGGATTGTAAATTTTATAACTTGCCTATCTCCGTAACGTTCTGGTTTTTCTTTATTAAGCTCAACGTTGTACCAACCATAATCACTTTTTTCAAATTTCACATAGAATTGACCTTCAAGATCATATTTTTCAGATTCCTCGGTGTTTCCACAAACCCATTCTTTATATGACTTGAATATATCAGATAACTTAATGCTTTCACGTTTCAAAACTAGAATATCATCAAAGGTTTTCTTGATTTTCTCTTCAATATCTTTCCTGCAAACTCCGTTAATGATCTGCGTCAACTTTTCGGATATGAAAGAGTTATAAGCTTCAAATCCGATATTCTTGACCACGTCCGACACTTGTTTGTCAAGCTTGTCCCTAATTTCACGTTGCAAACTATACGAATCCATTGTGTCAGTCACAGCTTTCAAAACAGACCTTTCAAGAGTTTCCTGTATAGCCTTTTCGACTAACTGTTTTTCTTCCATTTCTTTAACTTTGTTGTTAATAATTTCTTGAATATTAATTATCATTTCTCCATCCTCTTTTCTTTGTAATTTTCGCAAATAGCCTTTTTCTTGCCTGTCACCTTACTTACATACACTCTGACTTCAATTACCGCTTTCGTACATATGCCGTTGCTACTGTGTTCACAACTAGAATTGCAATAGACCACGTTCATGCCTCACACGCCCCCCATTGTTGAGCCATTGCTTTGGCTATACCAAGAAATGTTTTGCTTCTCGCCTTAGCACGTTCTTTTTGACCGCCTTTTATTCCTCTCATACCTTCGCACCATCCTATTGGTTTACCTTTGCGTTTTTCACCTTCACAAACATACATTGGTTCTGGTTTTGGCAACATCTTGGTTGGCTTTAGATTTGGCAAACCTTTTAACCATAAACATGTTCTTTTTTGGGCATTATCTCCAAAATAATAAGGGTGAATTATTTGATTTGGTTTTCTCCAATGAGTATTCATATATCCAACAGGATTTTCTATTGCTATTCTTTCACAATCTGCATTTGCAAAAGCCATAAAAAATTCAACAGCTTTATCTCTTTCTTTAATTCTTGAATTAACTTTCTCAAGTGTATTCATCTTTAAGCTATAGTGTCTAGTTCCGGCAGATGTAAGATATGTACAAGGCGGAAAAGCAATTATCATATCCCATTTTTCTTTCAAAAGTGGAATTACATCTTGTAGCAAATGCCATTCCGGATGCCCGCCACTACAAGGTTCAATATCACAACTATAGGCTTCATGACCTAACTTTCTAAATTCAATAGTTACTGCTTGACTTTCTTCACACGCCACCAGTATCTTCATGCCTCACACCCTCACTCTCTCAGCCAACTTACGAACCGCCATAAATGGATCGGGCTTGAATAATTTGTTGTCATAATTAACCTGGTTCCACTTTGCAGCCAGCTTGCCGAACATTTTGTAATGTCCTTTTTGCAATGCCAGCCAAGCCTTTGTCTCCAACTCCTGCATTTCACATACCAGTTCGACTTTTGCATTGCCGTATTGCCTGACTAACACTTTCAGGTATGCCACATTTCCGGTAATTTTCATAGTTTTTGCACCCCCAAGTACAAAATAAATACAATTGTCTTTAACTTCCTTATTGCGTCCGTCAGTTCCTCCGATGCCTTGCCAATATGTTCGCTGTCCGCATAGTTGAAATTCTGTAATGCCTGCTGATATTGTTCGGTCGCTTCGGTTAATTTTGTTAATGTTGCTTGGTTCACTTGGATTCCTCCCCTCAATATCTAAAAATTAACTGTTTGTACACATATGGCGCAAACTTGCTATACCAACCTCTTACAACCACTAACCCGCTGTCGGTCATCACGGAATTACGAAAATAAATTCTTGACATAATCAATCATCCTCCAATAATTTTCTAACCTTCGCAATTTCTTTCATGTACTCAATCTCGTGCTGTGTGCCTGCATGTACTTCCTTAACACGTTTCTCAAATTTGTCCAATGTATCCCAAAAACATCCGCACTTAACCATGCATTTTTTTGAGTTCCAGTAGAAAATAGTTATATCTTTCCTACTGCCGATTTGCGCCGTACGATATATTTGCGGGTTATTGCGAAAATCTCTGCAATCACTGCAATCTCTGCAATCACTGCAACCTCTGCAATCTCTGCAACCTCTGCAATCACTGCAATTACTGCAACCTCTGCAATCACTGCAATTACTGCAACCTCTGCAATAACTGCAATCTCTGCAATCACTGCAATCACTGCAACCTATGCAATCTCTGCAATCACTGCAACCTATGCAATCACTGCAATAACTGCAATCACTGCAACCTCTGCAATAACTGCAATCACTGCAACCTATGCAATCACTGCAATAACTGCAATCACTGCAACCTATGCAATCACTGCAATAACTGCAATCACTGCAACCTCTGCAATAACTGCAACCTCTGCAATCACTGCAATTACTGCAACCTCTGCAATCACTGCAATTACTGCAACCTCTGCAATAACTGCAATCTCTGCAATCACTGCAATCACTGCAACCTATGCAATCTCTGCAATCAC
>Ga0208826_1001092_pt1 | contig 24185 bp, 21 predicted proteins | sample AD_UKC115_MetaG_FD_184451 | JGI IMG/M metagenome (GOLD analysis project Ga0208826, IMG submission 184451) | Active sludge microbial communities of municipal wastewater-treating anaerobic digesters from Hong Kong - AD_UKC115_MetaG (SPAdes)... | ecosystem: Engineered > Bioreactor > Anaerobic >...
CCGGAAAACGGGCCTGTGCCGTCATGAAGCAGGTCGGACTGAACGTGGCCATGGATCCCTTCATGAGCGCCGCTCACTTCCAGCTGGAAGGCGGGCTGCTCCTGATCGTCTCCGACGATCCCGGCTGTCACGCCTCCCAGGACGACCAGGACAGCCGGGGCCTGGCCCTGTTCGCGAAAATCCCCTGCTTCGACCCGGCCAGCGCGGAAGAGGCCATGTCCATGGTGGCCTCGGCCTTCGAGCTCTCGGAAAAACACAAGGTCATGGTCATGCTGCGTCCGGCCGTTCGAATCGACCACTGCCGGCAGGACGTCCAGCTGGGGGAAGTCCGGCATGCCTCGGCCCCCGCGGATTTCAAGACCCGCCCCGCGGGGCACAAGGTCGTCATGCCTGCCCGGATCCTGCCGTTTCTCGAAGCCCACAACGCGCGCTTCGAAGCGATCCGGCAGGAGTTCGAGACCGGTTTCGGCCAGTACAATGTTGAGATTCCGGCCAAAAAGCCTGCAACCCTGGGGGTCATCGCGGGGGGAGTCAGTTTCGCCATCGTGAAGGACCTCCTGGAAGCGATGGGACGCGAGGACGTGGCGATCCTCAAGATCGGCACCCCCGTGCCCCTGCCGCTGAAGCTCGTGGAAGATTTCCTGGCCCGCCACGAACGGGTGCTCGTGCTCGAAGAAACCTTTCCCGTCATCGAGAACCAGCTCCTCGACCGGGCAAGGGTCATGGGACGGTGGAACGGCTGGGTCCCGAAGCAGGGGGAACTCGTCCCGGAGGTCGTCGAATCGGTGCTATTGAAGGCCCTCGGCGAGGAACCCCCTTCCGACCCGGCCCTGGAGAGGCTTGCCTCTGCCCGAAAACGACTGGGGCTCACCGTCAAAAAGCCCGTCCTCTGCGCTGGATGCGGGCACCGGCCCTCCTATTTCGCGATCCGCAAGGCTCTCCCGGATTCCATCATCGCCAGCGACATCGGCTGCTACAGCCTGTCCATCCAGCAGCAGGCCGTGGACACGATCGTCTGCATGGGGGCCTCGATCACCGTGGCCTCCGGCCTCGCCTGTGCCTGGCGTTCGGAAGGCGCGGCGCCCAGGCGCCCGATCTTCGCTACCCTGGGCGATTCCACCTTCTTCCACAACGGCATGACGGGCCTTGCGACCGCGGTCTACAACCGTCATCCGTTTGTCCTGGCCATCATGGACAACCGGATCACTGCCATGACCGGGGGGCAGGACCATCCGGGCACGGGAGACAAGCCCCGTCAAAATGAAACCGGTGTGGCCGTGGACCTGGAGGGAGCGGTGCGAGGATGCGGGGTCACCTACCTGAAAGTCCTCGAGGCCTACGACGTGGAGGCGAACCTCGAAACGATCCGGGAAGCCTGGGCTTACGCGAAGGAGCACCAGGAGCCGGCCGTCCTGGTTTTCCGCCATCCCTGCGTCACCATGCTCAAGGCAAGGCCCGAGAAACGTCCCGTCACGGTGGTGGCCGAAAAGTGCATCGGCTGCCGGTTCTGCCAGGACCGCTTCGGTTGCCCGGGACTGGCCTGGGACGGTGAAAACCGGAAGGCCTGGATCGACGAACGCTTCTGCGTCGATTGCGGGGTCTGCGTTTCCGCGTGCCCTCACGGGGCCATCGTTCGAATCGGGGAGGTGCTCTAGCATGCAGTTCATCATTGCCGGAATCGGGGGCCAGGGGATCCTGTTCGCCTCCAGGGTCCTGGGCCATGTCGCCCTTTCAAAGGGGCTGCACGTGAACGGCAGCGAGGTCCACGGCATGTCCCAGCGCGGAGGTTCGGTCATCAGCCATTTCAAGATCGGTTCGTACGCCAGTCCCCTCGTCCGGCCGAAAGAAGCCGACATCCTCCTGGCCTTCGAGCAGGGGGAGGGGCTGAGGAACTTCCATTTTCTTAAAAAGGGCGGAACGGCCCTGGTCAACACCGACCGGCCCGAAGCCTTTTCGGATCCGGACCTGGCGGCCTTCCTCCAGGCGAGGGAAGTTCGCCTTTTCCCTGTCGAGGGGACCCGCCTCCTCCGGGAGAAAATGGGGGGCCGCTTCCTCTTCCTCAACGCGCTGATCCTCGGGGCGCTGGCTGCATCCGGCGCTTCGGGGTTCGAAGCCGCCGACCTGAAGAACGCCGTGGCCGAACTTGCCCCGGCGCGGTTCAGGGAAGAGAACCTCAAGGCTTTCGAGCTGGGCTTTGAGGCCCTTCCCGAAAGGAGCTGAGAGCCATGAAGATCGGAATCGCCCCGGAAGTTTTCCAGGTGTGGCCCGACTACCGGCGGATTGTCGTGGTGGCGAGGGATGTCGACAACGCGGAGGAGGACCCGGCCCTCGAGGCGCTCCTGAGAGAGGCGGAAGCGGCGGTTCGGCAGGATCCGTCCCTCGAGAACCTGAAAGAAGATCCCCGGATCGCTTCCTGGCGCGCTGTGTTTGAACGGATGGGGCTGAATCCCAACAAGTTTCCCCCCTCCATCGCCAACCTGGTCAAGCGGACACGCTCCGGCAAGGACCTCCCCTTCATCAACCGGCTCGTGGCGATCTTCAACATCGTCAGCCTGAAGTACCGCATCCCCTGCGGAGGGGACGACCTGGCGGGCGTCACCGGGGACGTGCGGCTCATGCCGGCGACGGGGGACGAAATCTACGAACCCCTGGGAAACCCGGAAGCCGTCGAACGGCCCAACCGGGGCGAGATCGTCCTGGTCGACACGGGAAGGAAGACCGTTTTCTGCCGAGGGTGGTGCTGGAAAAACGGCGATCCCAGCAAAATCACCCGGGATTCGCGTTTCGTGGCGATCAACCTCGACGCGATGCCGCCGTTCGGCCTCGACACCCTCTGGGAAGCGGCCGAAGAGCTCGCCGGCCTGGTGAAGGAACGCTGCGGCGGAACGGTGGACCTGCACCTTCTGGAACCGGGGGCCCCGGAGTTCGAAACGGAGGGGTAGAAAAACCTGGATTTCAGGCAGGCTGCAGGCAAGGCTTTCCAAAGAGAAGGAGGGGATGTTTTTCCAAGCCCCCCTTCTCTTTTTGTTTTTAATGCGAGGATTGAAATAGAAACTATAATGATAAACAGCTAATTTGTGCATTTTACGCTTCTTCGAAAAGACGGGAAAGAATCACGGATTTCGGTTACAAGGAGGTGTGAACCATGAATAGGAATGGATTGAAAGTCGGGCTGTTTCTTGCGCTAGCCGGCCTCCTGCTCATTGGCGCCGGACCCGCCTGGGCCCTACCCGACCTGGTGGCGTGGGTGGCCAGCCGCGGGGTTCCTGTTGAACGGGCGGGAGAGCTGGTGATCCCCTTCTCCGTGACGGTTCAGAACCGCGGGACCGACCCGGCCCCCCTGTTCAAGGTGAGCGTGGAGTACGAGATCGTTTCAGGAGGCGTTTCCACGCTCCCGCCAGCGGGGGAAGCCCCGTTTCGGGTTGCGGGCCAGGCCAACGTGTGGTACCCGCAGACGAGCGCCCCTCTTCCTCCTGGCCCTCCGCCTGCGAGCACCGTGACCTTTACAGGAGAGGTCGTCCTTGACCGGGCCTTTTCCGGGGCTCTCGTCCGGCTTCGGGCGATCGCGGATTCCACCGCGGGGGAAGAGTTCGCCGACCCGGCGGGAAGAGTCAGGGAATCCGACGAGACCAACAACGCCACGGCCTGGGTGGACACCCGCGTGGCGGCAGGCACGCCGGACCTGACTTTCCGGAACCAGACTCCTCCGGGGATGTTCCGGCTCGAAGGGGGATACTTCGTGGAAGACCGGGCGAGGGGCGGTTTCACCTTCAGCGTTGAAAACCGGGGGACGGCTCCGGCCGGGCCCTTCAGCGTCCAGGTGGAATACGAGGTCCTGGACGGGGCGGGGCCGGGAGTGGCACGGCACGGACTGCTCGCAGCTATTCCCATGGCCGACCGTTCGCTCTCGAGCCTTTCACCCGGGGGGATTTACCGCTTTGATCGTCTGGCCCTGAAGTTTCCCGAGGGGCTTGATGGGGCGACCGTGAGGGTTCGCGGCCGCATCGACGATGCCAACGCCGTCGCGGAAACAGACGAGACCAACAACGTCGGTCCCTGGAGTTCCCGAATCTACCTCGCCCGGCAGGTCGAGACCCTGAGGATCCCGGGAACCTTGATCCTCCGCACCCTCGGCTCGGCGCTGAGGGGGTCGATCCGGATCAACAACTTTGCGGGACCGACCAGTGACTTCCAGCTGGACAACGAGCCTTACCGGCGTGACGACTCGTGGGTTCGCGTCGGGGGAAGGGAGACCCGCTTCACGGCTCCGGCCTACAGCTACGGCAGCGGCGCGACCCGCAGCTGGTATTACCTGAACGACATCAACGGAGAGTTTGGAGGACCCGGGGCTCTCCGTTTCAGCGGAGACCGGATCGTCACGGAAATCAATTTCGAAACGGGCGGGGATTACGAGATCCGCGGCTGGGAGTACACCTGGCCCTACTGGTACGATTCGCCCCCCGACTTCGACCTCACCCGGATCCGAGTCACGCTGGGACTTCGGCCGGTCATCCGGGAGGGCCGCCTGAGCTATGACCACGTGATGGTCGCCACCGATGTGGCTTTGACGCTCCACGGATTCTGGGCCTTTGTCGACAACGTGCTGCTCAGCAACGGCATCCGGGACCACCTGCGCAATACCCTGAACAGCGAGCTCCAGCAGCGCCTGGAAGACGAGCTGACGAACGAGGACCTGAGGCGAAGGGTCGAAGACGAGCTCGACCGCACCATCGTCGCCCCTGCCATGGCTCGGCTCGGCATCCGCCGCCTGGTCGGAATCCGTGTCATGGGGGACCACATGGAGGTCTACTACCAGCGGTAGGGGTCAGACCTTGAATTTGACTGCTTGTATACTATTTTGCCTGAACAAGCGGACCGCCCTGGAGACGGAACTGGAGTGAACCCCGAAATGGCGGGCGATTTCCGCCTGGCTGAATCGCCCCGACAGGTAGGCTAGCGCCATGGCTTCCTTCCTGTCGGGGTAATTTCTCTCGAAATCTTCCAGGAATTCCAGCGGCGGGCGTTTCTGTTCCCGGTTCACGTCATTAAGGCTGGCTTCCGGCCTTAGCTTTCCCTGTGCCCGGGCGACGAAATGCTCGTCTCCTAGGTAAATTTGTTGTTGAAGGTCTTCCATCGGGTTCCGGGCAGAATGGATTCCGACTGCGACGTAAGCGGAAAAGAGGGCTTGCTTCTGTTCCAGCGTTCCAGTCCTTTCTGAAACGGCATCCAGGGCAAACCCGGTGTCAAGCCACTCTGGAGATTCGTCGAGCCCCACCGTTGCCCGGTAGCTGCTCCAGGGCCAATCCTGCGGAGAAACGGCAAGTCCGGCCCGGACCGGGTTCAAAACGACATAACGGATCACTTCCAGGAGGTAAGGGTTCCGGTCGACGAGAATGGAATGAAACCGCCCCTGGAAAAGGTGGCCGGTTCTTCCGTGCGCGCGGTTGACGTACTGCGTGTACGTCCCGTTCAGGACCCGCATCCCTTCGGATAGATTCGGTTCCGGTGTCTCGACAACGAGATGGAAGTGGTTTCCCATCAGGCACCAGGCATAGGTCGACCATTGCAGCCGGGTGCAGATCTCGCTGTAGATGGAAAGGAACTTTTTCCGATCCTGGTCGTTGAAGAAAATCCTGCCTTTGTTGTCGCCCCTGGAAGTGACGTGATAGAGCGCTCCAGGGAATTCGATTCGAAGCGGGCGTGCCATAACTCAGGATGATAGCAGCAAATGGAACCCTATTGTACACAACTGCTCAAATTCAAGGTCTGACCCCCATCCCAGGATCAGGTCTTCTTTTCGTGACCTTAACGATTTCTTCGGTAGAGTCCACTTCAACCCAGTCGCCGTCTTCAATGGCCTCGAAGGGATTGACTTCAAGCCTGTCAACCATGACGGCATCAACGACGACCGCGGAGGAAACGAGGACGGGTTCCGCTTCCGCGACGATGATGGCCGCGGGGAGGTTCCCTTTCACCCACAACTGGTAAAACCCGTCCACCTGGACCACGGAGCTGCCCTTGCCGGATTGCAGAACCAGGACCTTTCCCGCAAGGCTCCTTCCCTGGAGCGGGTGGTTTTTCTCGATCACCGTTCCGGTAAGCGGATCGCAAAGATAGAAACACATGGGTTCTCTCGAGACGAGAGCCTCCCCTGAACCGGATCCTTTCACGATGCAGCGGCACCGGTACGATTCCGTTTCCTCGACCATCATCGAACCTCCCCAAGGATTGCGGCCTCAATGCATTTCTCAAGACTTCGAATCACGAAAGGTTGTCCCCTTCTTTCCCGGTAATAGGCGCATTTCGGAGAATCGGTCACGCCGAGGCCTCCTTCGAAAGACTTCCAGCAGGGTTCGTCGATGCAGGTGTCGGCGACCAGGTCAACGCCGAGAGCGGCGAGCCGTTCTTTTTCTCCGGAGCGCATAGCCAGTTCCAGCGCTTCAAAAGAAGTCAGGACCCAGAAAGCCACTCCTTCCCGAACTCGCCGCCCCTCCATGAGTCGTTCGATTTCGCGGATTTGGCCGTAGCTGTAATGAGGGCATCCGAGCATGACGAGGTTGATGGGACCCCCTTGTTCGGAGATGGCTTCTTCCTGGTTCCTGAGGTCTTCCTCTGTGACCACCAGCTCGGCTTCGGGCGGGGAACTCCCGAAGGCCGCCTGCAAAGTCGGGGCTTCCGGTGTCAACCCCGCGATGTGGTACATCGGAACGGCACCGCTCGTGTTCAGTTCGGCTCCGAGGTAGAGAAGGGCTTCAGGCGAAGGCCTCCGGGCCAGGGTCCTAAAATTGAAAACAGGGACACGGCTCCCGGAGAAGCGCCCGACAAGCCAACCGAGCAATCCCCAGTCGTAGGGCTCTTCAAGGGTGGCTTCGACTTCAACCAGGAATTGCCCCCTTCGGTTCTCGTCCAGGTGCAGGCCGTATAGCGGTGTCTTCCCCACGACGGCAGCAGCCAGGGCGCTAACCGATGATTCCCGGTTGCTCCGGGCTCCCAGGACTGCGTTGACGTAAGGAGTCGCGCTGGATTCCGAGAAAGCGACATGTTCCCCGAAGGCGGGAACGTTGGTGGAGAGCCCAGGGGTGCAGCAAAAAGTCAGCTGAGCTCCGATTTTCCGATAAACCTCGATTGTCCTGAGGGCAAGATCCAGTTCCGAATCGGTGACTTCGAAGCGCTTCGAAAGATTCGTGACATCCCACGCAGGGTTCGTGGTGGGGGGAACCTTGCAGCGGGCGCCTCCGTCCGCCAAAAGCCCGCACCAGTACGTGTCCCCTTCCTGTCCGCTAAGGGCGACGTGCGCCCTTGTGATGGGGATCAGCCGCTCCGCGTCGAACGTCTTGCCAAGGGCGACCAAGAGCTCCATCGCTTTCCTGACGCCCTGCCCCATCTCACCGTCAAGCATCCTTTTTTCTTCATCCGATAGAAACATCCTTTCCCTCCTTATGCGTGTGTTTCTCCGACCACTGGAAGAGCGACGCCACCCCTTGGGAGGATTCCGACGGTTCCGCCCGGAATCCGGGCAAAGGCTTCATCCAGGGCCGCCTGGACCGAATCAAAGCGCTCGAATCCCAGGGTCTGGATCTCTTCCCCGGAAAGGCCCTCGGTGACGATGAAAACGCTCGCTCTTTCCCTGACGCGAGAGTTGCAGGCCGCGAGGTCCGCAGAAATCAGGTCCGCATCCCGGTCTTCCGGGGAACAGGCATTTGCCCTCTTCAAAATTTCATTCAACGGAAGTGCAAGCCAGTCCCTGAATCTTGGGTGGTTGTGCGCAAGCCCTTCCCGGCATGGAGCGGCAAAGACGAGAATTCCGCCTTTGCGAACCGCGAAGTAGGCTGAAATGAGCCCTTTCCCTGCCTGCCAAAAATCAATGTCACAGGGGGAAGAGCTGACAACGACGATGTCTGCGGGCCCGGGAACATCGACACGGTAGGTCGTTCGAGCCAGGGCGGCTCCTTCCCTGTGCGCTTTCACGAAATCGCCGCTGAAGATTCCCACAACCTGTCCCTGTTCGTTTCGCACGGTGTTCAGAATAAAGTCGAGCCCGACTTTTCTTGCCACTTCCTCCATGCCATGACGGCACGGGTTTTCCATTACCCCGAGGGGAATTTCAGCGAGAAGGGCCGCCGCCACATGAGTTGCGGCTGTCGTGGCGAAACCGCAAATCCCTGGCTGGATAATCTTAGCGCCTCCGGAGTACCCCGCGTCGCAATGGGGGACGATGTCACCGAGCCCGATCAGCAGGTCGGCCTCCAGCGCCTTGCGGTTCACCTGCACGGGAACCCGGTAGTTGCCTGCCATGACGGATCCGAGGTCGACCAGGTCCTCCATTCGGGTGGCGTCATGCTGGAAAACCTGGAAACGCCTGGCCATTTCCGGGCCGATCTTTTCGAGGATCTCTTCCTGTGTCATCAGGCGATGGGTTCCCGGGGCCGTCAGGAAGCGTATGGCAGAATCAGGGACCCCATGACGTTTCAGGTAGTCGACCAGGATGGGCAGAAGGGTCTTCAGGGGGGTGTTTCTCGTGTTGTCTTCGATCAGGAAGACGATGTTCTTCTTCCCTTCGGCGAGCGTCGAGAGCGGAGGCGTGCCGATCGGTGAATCGAGGCTTTCAAGGACCGCTTCCTCGAGATTCCGCAGAGGGCGGACATGGGGCATCTTCCCTTGGAAAATCAGGTTTTCGCGGGGGAGTTCAAACGTTTGTTCTGAAGTTCCATAAGGGATGGATTGCTTCATCCGAGTCCCTCCTCTTCTGCAGGGGGAGTGATTTTTCCGGGGTTAAGGATGTTGTGCGGATCGAACGCCATTTTGATGCGTCTGAGAAGGCGGATTTGGGCTTCATCAAGGAAAAGGGGGAGATAGTGCCTTCGCTTCAGGCCGACACCATGCTCACCGGTAAGGGTACCGCCCCGTTCGCTGACCTTCCTGTAAAGCTCCAGGCGGGCGTTTTCAAGAACGTTGCCTGAATCCGGAGCCCCTTTTTCCGTGAAGAGGGTGATGTGCATGTTCCCGTCACCGACATGACCGTAGGCGATGTAGCGGATCGCCCCGTTTGCCTCCAGGTCCCTCAAAAAATCCATCAGAGAAGGGATTTCTCCAATTGGAGCCACGATGTCTTCTTCAAGGTGGCAGGGCATGTCATGGGCCCAGGGTTCTTCTGCAATCCCCTTCCGGAGTTTCCAGATGATGTTTCGGTGGGTTTTGCTCTCCGCCACGAAAACCTCCAGGGCTCCGCATTCCCTGCAGAGATCTCCCACCCGCAGGATTTCCGACTTCAACCAATCGGGGTCGTTTCCCTCCAGTTGCACGATGAGATGGGCTCCCGCTTCCTCGCATGGAATCCGGAGATTTAAGTACTTTTTCACAAGTTGGAGAGAGCTTTTGTCCATGAACTCGATCGTGCTCGGCATCACCTTTCCGTCGATGATCAGCCTTGGGACAAGGGCGATTGCGGATGCGGTGTCGTGAAAGGGGATCAGCAGATCGACCACTTTCCTGGGGAGGGGGAACAGTTTGAGGATGATTTTCGTCACCACGGCGAGAGTCCCCTCTGACCCAACAATCAGGTGAACGAGGTCGTAGCCCGTAACATCCTTACGCCTCTTTCCTCCGAACTGGCAAATCGAGCCGTCCGGAAGGACGACCTCAAGACCCAGGACATGATTGCCGGTAGCGCCGTATTTGACGACCTTGTTCCCGCCCGCGTTTTCCGCGACGTTCCCTCCAATCGTGGAGATGTCGCCACTACAGGGGTCCCCGGCGTACAAAAGCCCGGCAGACTGGGCTGCCTTCGTGATCTCGGAAGTGATGACGCCGGGTTCCACGGTCATCGTAAGGTTGGCGCTGTCCAATTCAAGTATGCGGTTCATCTTTTCGAAGGAAAGCAGGATGCCCCCGTGGCTGGGGACGGCGCCACCGGAAAGCCCCGTCCCGGCCCCGCGGGGGGTAACGGGAATGCGGTGTTGGTCTGCATAGGAAAGCAGCCTCGACACCTGCTCGGTGGTTTCAGGAAAACAAAGGACTTCCGCTGGAGGCAGGTCCCCCCATTGCTGGGGAGGAACCTCGTCCCTGGAATAGGCCTGGCGTTTTTCAGGGTTTACGGACACGTTGGAAGGTCCAAGAATGTTTTCCAGGTCGCGAAGGACTTCTTCGGTCACTTCGGAATACTCAGATCTCGACATCGAGAGTTCCCCTTTCTTCCCGGATCCGCTGGATCAGTTGGGGCAGAATCTCGTAGAGGTCTCCGCAAAGAGCGATATCTGCGATTTTGTGAATCGGGGCCTCCGGGTCCTTATTCACCGACACGATCTTTCGCGAGGTCTGCATCCCGGCGAGGTGTTGCACTGCACCGGAGATCCCCGCGGCCAGGTAGACTTTCGGGGAGACCACCTGTCCCGACAGTCCAACCTGGTGGGCGTATGGAATCCATTTTGCCTCCACGGTGGGGCGTGTGGCTCCCACGCTGCCGCCAAGCAGGTCCGCCAACTCGCGTAGCAGGCCGAACCCTTCCGCTCTTCTTAGCCCCTTCCCTCCCGAGATCACCACTTCGGCATCGCGGACGGGAGCCTGCTTATCCTGGAAAGGGGTGAAATCCAGGTTTTCCGTCAAAGACTGAAAGGATTCCTGCGGCAAGGAGGGGCGGACGACCTCGCCCTTCCTGGGGCGTGGTTCGGGGACGGCAAATGTTTTCGGCCGGACGGTGGCCATCTGGGGGCGGTGATTGGGGGTCTTGATCGTGGCGATCACGTTCCCCCCGATGGCGGGCCTGGTTTGAAGCAAAAGGCCCGTTCCCCTTTCGATTTCCAGTCCCGTGCAATCGGCCGTCAACCCTGTTCGGCATTTTGCCGCGAGCGCGGGGAAAACGCATCTTCCCTGGGGAGTGGCAGGAGCAAGCAGGATTTCCGGTTGCCTCTCCTTTACGAGGGTGACCAAAATCTTTACAGCGACCTCGGGGTTTGGGAAAGAGAGCGAAGGGTGTTCCACCAGGATGACTTCGTCTGCACCGTAGTGGACCGGGAGAAGGACGTCATCTTCCAGCTTCCCGCAGCACAGGACGACGGAAACCCCGGCGCTGTCGCTTAGCGCATCGGCCAATTCCCGCCCTTTCCCCGTCAATTCAAGGGTTGCGGGATGGAGCCTGCCGTTCGTTCGAACTTCCCCGAAGATCATGACATTTTTGGATTGGACATTCATCGCGATTCGCTCCTAGAGCAGCGCCGATTCCCGCAAAATTTCAACCACCCGCTCCACTCCCCGGGCAACTTCGGTGCCTGAGTATTTCTCTGTCTGGCGCGTGAAACGGGGGTGATCGATCCGAACGACGCGTGTCGGCGAACCCGCCAGTCCCACCGCTTCCCGCGGAAGTCCCAGTTCTTCCCGTGAAAGCGTTCGAATGGCCGCCTTCCAGGCATTCCGAAATCCTTTCAGGGTTGGAAGCTGAATCTCGTTCAGGTCACTAAGGACCGAAAGAAGACAGGGTAGCGGAAGACGCTGCTTCTGGATCCCTTCGTCCAGGTTTCGTGAAACGACCAGGTGCCGCTCGTCAGGGCATGCGAGGTCGATGACGTGGGTAGCGAAAGGAATCTCAAGAATGGCAGCCACCTCGGGCCCAACCTGCCCGGTTTCTCCATCCGTTGCTTTATCCCCTGCTAGGATCAGGTCAAAGGGGCCCGAAAGGCGAAGCGCGGCGGCAAGGGTAACCGCCGTTGTCCAACTGTCCGCTCCGGAAAAGGCCCTGTCGGAAATCAACACGGCATCATCCGCGCCCAGGGACAGGCATTCCCGCAAGGCCTCCTCAGCTTGTGGAGGCCCCATGGAAAAGACCGTCACGCTTCCTCCATGATTTTTCGCGAGGCAAAGGGCGGCTTCGAGCGCATGAAGATCCAGCGGGTTTACCGTGCGATCCACCCCTTCTCTGATCATGGTTCCCGTTTCCGGGTCCATTTTCACTTCGTCGGTGTCCGGAACTTGCTTGGCTAAAACGGCGATTTTCATGGTTTGGCCTCCGTCGCTCTGGACCGCTGCCAGAACGTTTTCAATCCCAAACATTATCTTTTTATTTAAGTAGCTGAAGGATTGACACAAATTATACTCTTGGTATTATTAAATGGCAAGGTTCTTTCGAGCGAGGCGATGGGTGGAATGACGGAACAGGCTCAGAGTCAAGGCCGAAGGTCTCGGAAGGCGGCGGGATGGGTTGCAGAGGAAATCCGCCGCATGATCCTCGAAAATACCCTCTGCCCTGGTGAACTGATCAATGAATGCCGGATCGGCGAGAAGCTCGGTGTCAGTCGAACACCCGTAAGGGAAGCGATCGGCCAGCTTGCCCAGGAGGGGTTGCTGAAACGAATCCCGGGCAGGGCCCATCTTGTTGCGGATATGTCCCTGGACGACATCAAGGAGATCAACGATTTACGAATGGTCCTGGAGCCTCTTGCAGGTCGGGAAGCGGTTGGGCGCATTCCTGGGGAAAAGATCCAATCCGCCCTGCGGGAATGGAAGAACTTCCGGGATCTATTTGAAAGGGGAAACCCCATTCTTTCAAGAGAAATTTCGGAGGCAGACTCCAGGCTTCACGGAATGATCATCGACTATTGCCGGAACAGTCGCTTAAAGACTTTTCTGAGCATCCTCCGGTATCAGATTTTCAGGTGCCTCGTGGCCTCCTGGGAAGTAAGGGATTTCGTCGCGGACTCGATCGACCAGCATATCGAGATCCTGGAACTGCTGGAAAAGAAAGACGCGGACGGACTCGAGGCGGCGCTCCGGTCTCATATCCTTTTCAACAACAAAGTCTATCTTCAGAAAGCCCTGTAAAAAAACAGCCGCAAAAACGAGCGAGTGGCTCTGACTTGCACGTACCATTCTTTTGAACGTGGGGTTTTTCCCCTTCCATAACCCCGCAAGGACTCTGGAGGGATGAAGTGTGGAAAAAGGGTTCGACTTTCGGGAACAGCTCAGTGTGATGGCACGGGAAAGGCTGGAAAGTTCGTCCATCGGTGAGATCATCGAGCTGGCTGCACGGCATCGGGCCCTTTCCTTCGGGGCTGGCGAACCTTCGGCGGAACTCTTCCCGAAAAACGCCATCCGGGAAGCAGTGGCTGAGGCTTTTGCGGAAAAGGATGTCTGGGGCTACTACCACGATGACTTCGGCTACCTGCCGCTCCGGGAATGGATTTGCGAGCGGATGGGAAAAGATGGAATGGCACCTTCCTGGGTGCAGCCGGAACACATCCTCCTCACCAATGGCGGCGGGGAAGGGGTCAGCCTCGTCAGCGAGGCCTTGATCGATCCGGGCTCCGTCGTTCTTGTGGAAAGCCCGACCTACGTTGAAAGCCTGCTCACCTTCCGCAAGCAGGGAGCCGTGTGTGTGCCTGTCCCTTCCGACGACGAGGGGATCATTCCCTCGGAGCTGGAGAGGATCGCTTCGGCTGTTCGACCTCGCTTTCTGTACACCATTCCAAATTTCCAGAACCCCAGCGGCAGAACGATCCCGGAGGAGCGCAGAGTCCAGATCCTTGAAATCCTGAGAAAACTGGATTTTCCGATGCTGGAGGATGACCCTTACCATTACCTGAGTTATGATGCTGTTCCCCCAACGTCTTTCCTGAAACTTACGGGAAATGACTACAGGGTTGTCCACTGCAACAGCTTTTCGAAGACAATCGCGCCCGGGCTGCGGGTCGGTTGGCTTGTGGTACCGCCGCCCCTGAAGAAGGCCCTCCATCACTTAAGGGTCAGCGCCGGCCTGGGCAGGCCGACGGTGATCCAGGCGGGGATCTGGCGATATTTGTCCGGCATCGATTTTCTTTCCCGAATAGAAGAGCTTTGCAAGAATTACCGGGAAAGGCGGGATGCCATGATGGATGGAATTAAAAGGTTCCTCAATCCTTTGGGAATCAGGGCCAGTCAACCGGCCGGGGGGTTCTTCATCTGGTGTGAGTCCCCGGATTCGAGGGATATTCATTCCTTTGCGAGGTATTCAGTGGAGGAGCACGGAATTGCGATCATCCCCGGCCAAAGCTTCTTCCCCAAGGGGGACAAAAGGGGGGATTGGGCTTTCCGGCTTTCCTATGCGAAGGTTACGGCGGAGCAGGTGGAGGAGGGAATGCAGCGTCTGGTACGAGCATGGGAATCTTACCCCGCTGCAAGGGCAACGAGCGGTTTTTAGATTGGGAACCAACATCTAAGGAGGGATCGATGTGAAGCGGATGTCAAAACGGTTTCTGATTGGCTGCCTGTTGGCGCTGTGCATGGCGGCCTTCGCACTGCCTGCTTTTGCGGCTGCCCCCATCGTCATCAAGGTGGCGGCGGTGACGAGCGATAACCATCCCGACTTTATCGCCATGAGGGACGTGTTCAAAAAGAACCTGGAAGCCCGCTCCGGCGGACGAATCAAGGTGGAACTCTATCCGAACGGCCAGCTGGGCGGAGACCGGGAACTCATCGAGTCGGTGCAGATGGGCAGCCTCGAAATCGCCATGCCGGCTTCTTCCGTCGTCGCGGGATTCGATCCCCGCTTCCAGGTTCTCGACCTGCCCTTCCTTTTCAAGGATAAGAAAACGGCCTTTGCCGCTCTGGACGGGGAGCTGGGAAAGAAACTGAACGACGGGATCGTGTCCAAGGGGTTCATCGTTCTTGGATTTACTGAAAACGGCTTCCGTCACGTTTCGAACAACCGCGGGCCGGTGACCAAACCGGCTGACTTGAAAGGATTGAAGATCCGCACGATGGAGAACCCCGTTCACGTGGCTTTCTTCAAGCTGCTGGGAGCAAACCCGACTCCCATCAATTATGGAGAGCTCTACACGGCTCTCCAGCAAAAGACGGTAGACGCAATGGAATGTCCGGCGGTTCTCTACGAGGACGGGAAGTTCTACGAAGTCCAGAAATACCTGTCCCTCACCGGGCACGTATTCTCGGTGGTCCCGGTGATGATCGGGAAAAAGTTCTTCGATGGGCTGCCCAAGGACCTCCAGAAGATGGTGAAGGAGGAGGCGCGTCGATACGTTTTGGCCCAGCGAAAGATCATCGACGCTGAGGAGAAAAAGATTTTCGACGTGTTGAAAAAGAAGGGCATGGTCATCAACGACCTGACTCCGGCTCAGAAGAAACTTTTTGTCCAGGCTACCGCCCCAGCCTACGAGCAGTTCCGGGGCAAGATCGGCTCGGATCTGGTGGACATGGCCATCAAGATTGCCAACCAGTAGTAAGATAGGCAATACGAAACGTTGCCCCGTATCGGGTTAACCCGATACGGGGCAACCCTCGTCGATAGAGGGATTCGCGAAAGGTGGAAAACGGTGATGTGGGAAAGGATTTCCAAGACTCTGAACGACGTGGAGGAGTGGTTTCTCGTCGTCACGATCGCCGCAAATGTGCTCCTCGTCTTTTACCAGGTCATCATGCGCTACGTCTTCCAGAATTCCCTTTCCTGGAGCGAAGAACTGGCCCGCTACCTTTTCCTCTGGTATTCCTGGGTGGGCACCAGCTACGCGGTCCGCTTCAGGGGGCACCTGCGGGTTGAGATGTTCGCGAACATGCTCAAGGGCAGGACAAGGAAATGGTTCGAACTCCTTGTGATCGGGATCTGGTTTCTTTTTTCCCTCTTCCTTGCCTACCAGGGGGTCAAGGTAACCCGGTTCATCGCAGAAAGCCAGCAATTGTCTTCTGCGATGCAGATTCCCATGGCCTGGGCCTACGCCTCTGTTCCCGTTGGCTGTGTTCTGATGAGCCTGCGCCTTGTGGGGGATCTGTGGGATATTTGGAAAAAACTGGGCTGTGAGGAGGAGCCGGCATAGCCATGGAAGCGACCTTGCTTTTCACGACACTCTTTATCCTCATCGGGATCAGTGTTCCGATCGGCATCACCCTGGGACTTGCTTCGGCCATCTGCTTCTACTTCACGACCAACATCCCGATGACGTTTCTTGCCCAGAAGTCTTTCACGGGTTTGGACGCTTTTCCCTTCCTGGCCATTCCTTTCTTCATTCTTGCCGGTTCTCTCATGTGCTCGGGCGGGATTTCCAGGCGACTGGTTAACCTGGCCGAAAGCCTCGTGGGTTTCATCGCCGGGGGATTGGCCATGGTCACCGTTCTGGCCTGCATGTTCTTTGCAGCCATTTCCGGTTCGGGACCCGCCACGGTTTCAGCCATCGGTTCCTTTATGATCCCTGCCATGAAGGAACGCAAGTACGACGGAAGCTTCGCTGCGGCCATCACCGCGGCTGCGGGGACCATCGGAGTGATCATTCCTCCCAGCATTCCGTTTGTCATCTACTGCGTGGTTGCCCAGGTTTCCATCGGCGATATGTTTATCGCCGGGGTCGTTCCGGGCATCATCATCGGCATTTCTTTGATCACGCTAAGCTATTTCATTGCAAAGAAAAAGGGATATGTGGCTTCCGCAGAAACCCTTTCGTTCAGGAAGGCGGCTCACGCCTTCAGGGAAGCGATTTGGGCCCTCTTCGTGCCCGTCATCATTCTGGGCGGGATTTACGGCGGCATTTTTACTCCGACGGAAGCCGCGGTTGTTGCCGTGATCTATTCCATTCTTATTGGCAAGTACGTCTACAAGGAGCTGGATAACCGGCAGATTGTCGAGTGCCTGAAAAGCACGGCTCTCATCAACGGCGCACTGGAATACCTGATCGGTTTTTCGATGGCATTTGCCCAATACCTGAGCCTGGCGCACATTCCTGCAGCGATCGGTGACTGGCTCACCTCGTTTTCTTCCAACCCCTATGTCATTCTCACGCTGATCAACATTTTGCTCCTGGTCCTGGGCTGTTTTCTCGACAACATCGCTGCGGTCCTGATCCTGACCCCTATTCTTCTCCCGGTAGTCAAAAGCCTTGGGGTCGATCCGATCCACTTCGGCCTCATCATTTCCTTCAACCTGGCGATCGGGTTCATCACCCCGCCGTACGGGATCAACCTCTTCGTGGCGTCCACCATTTCCGGGGAGAACATCGAGAGCATTTCACGGTCGATCCTTCCGGTCATTGCTACCCTTGTCGGTTGTCTGATGCTCTTTACCTATTTCCCCGTTTTTTCCACCGGCCTTGTGCATCTGCTGCGCTGAGAGCCATTAAGACGCCTGCACGGCTGCAGAGAATGGGTTGGAAGAGAAGGGGCCCCGCTTTTTTCGCGGGGCCCCTTCTCTTCCTTAGAAGACCGCGTAGTCCGAATCCTTCGGGTCGCAAAGGAACATGTGCCCGGGCGCGTGGGTGATCGCGAAGGGGGGCTTGCTGGCCATGAGGGCCGCCTGTGGGGTCACGCCGCAAGCCCAGAAGACCGGGACTTCTCCCTCGTGGATGGGTACGGCCTGGCCGAAATCGGGGTGGTTCACGTCGGCGATGCCGATGACCGCGGGGTCGCCGATGTGGACCGGGGCCCCGTGGACGGCCGGGAACCGCCCGGTGCAGAGAACGGCTTTCGGAACGAGAGAGTGGGGAATGGGGCGCATGCTCACCACCATGGGGCCCGAAAGCCTTCCGGCGGGCCGGCAGGGGATGTTCGTCTGGTACATGGGAACGTTCAGTCCCAGCTCGATGTGCCGGACGGGAACCCCGGCTTCGAGCAGGGCCCCCTCGAAGGAGAACGAGCAGCCCAGCAGGAAGGCCACGAGGTCGTCCCGCCAGTATTCCGTGATCTCCTCCGGTTCGGCTGCCAGCTTGCCGTCCTTCCACACGCGGTACCTGGGGAGGTCCGTGCGAAGGTCTGCCCCCGGGGCCACGATCCGCGGCTCGGGGTCTCCGGGTTCCGTCACGTCCAGCACCGGGCAGGGCTTGGGATTCCTCTGGGCGAACACCAGGAAATCGTAGGCCCAGTCCTTCGGCAGGATCACCAGGTTCGCCTGGACGTGACCCCGACAGAGGCCCGAGGTGGGCCGGGGCCATTTCCCGGCACGGATCGCCTCGCGGGCTTCTTTCGGGGAAACGTGCGCCAGGTCTTCCATCGTCAGGCTCATGCGGAAAGCACCTCCCTGAGGTTGGCCACGGTCACGCCCGCTTCCTCCAGGGCAGCCCGGACCGCGGCGGCCATCGCCACGGCCTCGGGATTGTCCCCGTGAAGGCAGATGGAATGAGGCCTGAAATGGATCTTTTTCCCGTCCGCGGTTTCGACCACCCCTTCGGTGGCCATCTGGACGACCCGCGCGGCGGCGAGCCTGGGGTCGTGGATCACGGCCCCTGGCTGGCTGCGCGGGGTGAGGGAGCCGTCGGACTGGTAGCTTCGGTCGGCGAAGGCTTCCGCAGCGAAGGGGATTCCGGCCTTTGCCGCTGCGGGTTCGAAGAGCGAGTTGGCCAGGCCCAGCAGGACCAGGCCTTCCCCGGCGTCTTTTACCGCGAAGGCGACGGCTTCCGCCAGGGCTTCGCTTTTCGCCGCCTGGTTGTAAAGGGCGCCGTGCGGCTTCACGTGCTGCAGCCGCACGCCCGCCGCACGGCAGACGGCCAAAAGGCTTCCGATCTGCACGAGGCAGTCGGCATACACCTCGTCGGGTGAGCAGGCCATGTTGCGCCTCCCGAACCCCACCAGGTCGGGGTAGCCGGGGTGGGCCCCGACGGCCACGCCGGCATCGCGGGCGGACTTCACGGTCTTCACCATCACCGAGGGATCCCCGGCGTGGAAGCCGCAGGCCACGTTTGCGGAACTCACGTGGGCAAGGACCTCCCGGTCCATCCCCATCTTCCAGGGGCCAAAACTTTCCCCGAGGTCGCTGTTCAGATCGATTTTTGCCATGGGTTTGCTCTCCGTCCTTTCTACAGTTCCTGCCATTCGATCAAGGCGGTCTTTCCGCCGATCCTGAGGGTGAAGGCGCCGGAAGTTGCTTTCACTTCGCCGCCAACGGCCTGGGGGCGCGTGCGGTATTCCGAGCGAAGCTGGCCCAGGGCCGCAAGGCGTTTTGCCCGCTCGGCCAGCAATTTTGCCCCTTCCCCGGGAGTCGACCGGGCAAAGCGCACCGTTTCCCCGGGAATCCGCTGGGCCAGGACGGCCAGGTCCGCCGTCAGGACGACCGCGGGCTTGGTGTAGCCCCCGGTTGTCTGCCGGTCGGCCAGCATGACGATGGGCTGACCGTGTCCCGGCACCTGGATCGCGCCTAGCGGGATGGCGTCGGACACGATATCGGCCCCCGTCCTGTGGGGGATCTTCGGGCCTTCCAGCCGGTAGCCCATGCGGTCGGCCTGGCTGGTGATCGTGTAGGTCGACCCGAAAAGCGTCTCAAGGGCCTCGGGCGTGAAGGCATCGTCCTGGGGGCCCAAAACCGCCCGGATGGGAGCCTCCGGGTCTCGAACCGGCCGGAGGGATTCGGGGCAGGAAAAACCGATCGTCCTTTTCCAGAGGGGCAGGGGCTCCCCGCAGGAAACCCTGTCGCCGGCCTTCAGGGCGCGGCCCTCGAAGCCGCCGATGCCGGCGCGGGTGTAGGTGGACCGGCTTCCCATGACGACGGGAACGTCGATCCCTCCCGAGAAGGCCAGGTAGGCCCGGCATCCCCTGCCCTTGGGGCCCGTGAAGGAGATCACGTCCCCGGTTTTCACGGAGAGACAGGTCCAGAGGGGCGCCGGGGTCCCGTTGATCGTCAGCCCCAGGTCGGCTCCAGATGCGGCCACCGTCCCCTCTCCCTCGACCTCGAGGGTGGGGCCCAGCAGGGTGATTTCCAGGGCTGCCTCGCCGGGGGAGTTCCCGGCCAGGATGTTTGCGACGGCAAGGGCCTCCGGGTCCATGGCCCCGGCCACCGGCATCCCCATGGCCTGGTGTCCCCAACGCCCGAAGTCCTGGACCGTCGTGCTCATCCCGCCCTTTTTGACGTTCAGGAAAAGGCCCATGTCAGGCGGCCTCCTTCCGCAAGGCAATTTTCACGGTGTACTGTCCCGCCTTCGCGGCGGCGCGGATGGCCTCGTATTCCGACTCGCTGATGGCCTCGAACCGGACCCAGTCCCCCGCTTCGACCAGTGTCGGGGGGGTCCTCAGGGGATCGAACACCGCCAGCGGGGTCCGCCCGATGAGCTGCCAGCCGCCCGGGCTGTCGATCGGGTAGATGCCGGTCTGCTTTCCCGCGATGCCGACGCTGCCGGCGGGGATGAGCGTGCGGGGGTTCTCCAGCCGCGGCGTTGCCAGGGATTCGTCCATCCCGCCCAGGTAGGCGAACCCCGGGGTGAACCCCAGCATGAAGCAATAGGTGTCCCTCCCGGTGTGGCGGGCGATCACTTCTTCTTTCGAAAGGCCCGTGTAGGCGCAGACATTTTCCAGGTCGGGGCCGAAAGTTCCCCCGTAACAGACCGGGATCGTGACCACACGGCTTTCCGCTTGTGAAGCTTCATCGAGGGTTTCGCAGGCGCTTTCGATCCGTTTCTTCAGTTCTTCCCGGTCCAAAAGGAGGGGGTCGTAATAGACCGCCAGCGAGCGGTAGGTCGGGACCAGCTCGACGATTCCCTTGACGGCGCACTTTGCCAGGGCGTGTTTCAGCGCCTGGACTTTCGCGTTGAGCGCCCGGTCCACGGACGCACCGAACTCCGCGACCAGGCAGCTGTCCCCCGCATCGAGCAGGCGCGGGGTTCTGGGCTCTTCCATTGGATTCACCTCGATTCAAAAAAGGGGGACGGGGAAGCCCCGTCCCCCGCCAAGGCCATTCTACTTGATCAGTTCGACGATTTTGCTAAGGGACTGCCACCCCATCCAGGCCGTGAACGCCACCATGACGAAACCCAGGGCCGTCAGGATCTTCGGGTGCCTGTAGTCTCCGACGATGTCCTTCCTGTGGGCTGCCAGGAGCATCGAGAGAAGGGAAAGGGGCAGGATCAGGCCGTTGATCGAGCCGGCAAAGATCAGCAGGTTCACCGGCTTCCCGACGGTCGTGAAGATGGTGGTGGAGGCAACGATGAACCCGATGATCCACCAGCGCTGGTACTGCTTCACGTTTTTGAACAGGGTCTGCAGGAAGGAGATGGAGGTGTAGGAGGCCCCGACGACGGACGTCACGGCCGCGGCCCAGAGGACGACGCCGAAGATCTTGTAGCCGATCATTCCCGCGCCGATCTGGAAGGCGGAAGCCGGCGGGTTCGAGGGATCGAGGGGCTTGCCCATGGCCACGACGCCGAGGATGGCCAAAAAGAGCAAAAAGCGCATGATTCCCGTGATGGCAATGCCCTGGACGGAGCCGTAGCTGATCTGCTTCACCTTGTCCTGCCCCGTGATGCCAGCGTCGATGATCCGGTGGGCACCGGAAAAGGTGATGTAGCCGCCCACGGTTCCCCCGACCAGCGTCAGCACCATCATCCAGTCGATCGTGCTGGGCAGGACGGATTCCTTTAGGGCGAGGCCAACGGGGGGCTGGGTCTTGAACACCATGAAGAGCACGAGGGCGATCATCAGGAAGCCCAGGACCTTCGTGAAGGTGTCCATGGTCTTCCCCATCTCCTTGTTCAGGAAGATGAAGATGGCCAGGGCGGCGCTGACGATGGCCCCCACCGCCATGTTGGACCCGAAGAGGACGTTCACGCCCAGCGCCGCGCCGGCGATGTTGCCGATGTTGAAGACCAGGCCGCCGAGGGCCACCGCGAAGGCCAGGAAGTACCCGAGGCCCGGGATGACCTTGTTGGCCACGTCTTGGGCCCGCATGCCGGAAACGCCCAGGATCCGCCAGATGTTCAGCTGGACGATGACGTCGATGAGCACGCTTGCGAGGATCGCGAAGGCAAAGGCTGCCTTCAGCTTGTCGGTGAAGACCGCCGTCTGGGTCAAAAACCCGGGGCCGATGGCCGATGTGGCCATGAGGAATGCGGCCCCCAGAAGGACGCTCAGGACCTCCTTGCGGGATGCCACGGCCTCGCCGAGCGAGCCGGGCTGGGGCAGGGTGTGATTCGTTGGTTCGGACATGGGAGCACCTCCGGAAAAAATGAAGTTAGGTTTCTATAAAGGATATAAGCAAAAAAGTTGCCGAATCGAACCGGCTCCCCTGTCTGGCATTCAACTGCCTGGAAATCCAGGCGGCGAGAGAGAAAGCGAAGGTCACTTCCCGGAGGAAAAAAACTTCGGAGGGAGACACGGCGGGCTTGTGTGCGACACGCTGTGCGGTCAGGCGCGGCGGACAGGCGGCAAACCCAGCCGCTGACGATGCCAGGTCACTGTGCGGGGGGGGAGCCCCAGCTCCCGGGCCAGGACGGAATCGGGCTTCCCCGATTCCCACCCGGAGCGGATGGCCTCCCTGAGGGCACGCGTGGAAAGATCGGGGCGGGCCGCAATCCCTCTTCCCAGGAGGGAAGAAAGCGGCAGGGTGCCTCGGGGGGTCACCGCCCAGGTGCAAGCGGCGGCTCGCTGAACGGTCGAAGCGGAAAGCCCCAGCTTTTGGCCCGCAGGGGCCAGGGTCAAAGGAACAGGGGCCGAGGCAAGGTTTCTCAGGTAGGCCTGCTGGCGCTCCGCCAGCAGGAGGGCAAGCCGCATCTTCGTGCGGTACCGCGCGGCCAGCGCGGAAAGGAGTCCCCGCGCCTCCCGGAAAGGCCCGCGGGCGACGTCCCCGGCCGCGGCGTACAGCTCCGCATCCAGCAAGACCCGGGGCAGGTTCTCGTGGAGGAGCCTGACCGTGGGCCTTCCCCGTTCGTCGTAGCGGATTTCGACTTCCGGCAAGACCGTCCCGGGATGGGAAAAATTGAACCCCGGGTGGGGATCCAGCCGCCTGAGGCTTCGGAGGGCCGCGTCCAGGCGCTGCCGTTCCCAGGCCAGTTTCTTCCGCAGCGCAGCCAGGTCCTGCCGGGCTAGTTCCTCCAGCCCCTCTTCCAGCAGGATCCAGGCGTCGGAGCCCTCCAGCCCCTGCCTGGAAAGCTGGAGCCTGAGACAGTGGGGCAGGTCGCGGGCGAACAGTCCCGGCGGATCCACGGCCGCCCGGACCGATTCCAGGACCCGTTCGAAAGTGGCCGGGTCCGTGCCGCACGCCGCAGCCAGGTCTTCGGCGGGAGCCGCGAGGTAGCCCCGCGGTTCCAGGCAGGCGGTGAGCTTCTCTTCCGCTTTTTGTCCCAGCAGGGAGACCTCCGGGATAAGGCAGAGCTGCGTGCGCACGGCTTCGTCGAGGTCCGGCAGGGCTTCCGCCGTTTCCCAGGGCGCCTCCTCGTCGTCGTCCTCGGCATTTCGCTGGGGCCGGGGAGCGGACAGGGGGGGCTCGATCGAAAGCAGAGGGTTTTTCGCGGTCCGTTCCTCCAGGACGGCTGCCAGGTCCGCGGAGGGGACGGTCAGGAATGCAAGCCGGGCGAAAAGCAGGGGAAGCGGCAAAGTCCTCAGGCGCAGGCCCGGTTCGAGACAAAGCTCCGTTCGTTGGTTTTCCATGTCTCAGGCCAGGCGATGTTTCTGGAGCTTGCGGAGAAGGGCATACCGTGAGATCCCCAGGCTTTCTGCCGCCCGGGTCCGGTTGCCGTCATGCTCCGCCAGGGCCTTCTCCAGGATGGCCCTCTCCCCCGCCAGCAGGCGGTCTTCCAGGGTTTTGCCCCCCGCGGGGGAAGGGGCGTCCCCCGAGAGGGCTTCCACCATCTCCCCGGGAAGGTCGGACAGCCGGATCTCTCCCTCGGAGGGATCCTTCAGGATGAAAACCCTCTCCAGGACGTTCCGCAGCTCCCGGACGTTGCCCGGCCACCGGTAGCGGAGAAAGACTTCCTCCACCTCGGGGGTAAGGCCCCGGACGGACCGGTTCAATTTCCGGTTGAATTCCGAAATGAACGTCTCCGCAAGCAGGAGCACGTCCCTTCCCCGCTCCCTCAGGGGAGGCAGAAGGACGGGGATCATGGAAATTCGGTAGAAAAGGTCCTGGCGGAAAGCCCCCTTTTCCACGCGCTCCTTCAGGTCCGCGGCCGTGGCGCAGACGACCCTCACAGAAACCTTTCGTTCCCGGGTGGCTCCCAGCGGCCGCAGGGTCCGGCTGTCCAAAAACCGCAGCAGCTTCCCCTGCAGCGCCATGGGCAGATCGGCGATCTCGTCCAGGAAGAGAGTTCCGCCGTCCGCGCTCTCGATCAGGCCGGTTTTGTCCTGGGCGGCCCCGGTGAAAGCCCCCTTGCGGTACCCGAACAGCTCGGCTTCCAGCAGGGCCTCGGGGATGGCGGCGCAGTTCAGGGCGATCAGGTCCCCCGTGCAGGAGGAGGCCTCGTGGATCAGGCGAGCCACGACCTCCTTGCCTGTCCCGCTTTCTCCCGAGACCAGGACGTTTACGT
>Ga0208826_1001093_pt1 | contig 24169 bp, 20 predicted proteins | sample AD_UKC115_MetaG_FD_184451 | JGI IMG/M metagenome (GOLD analysis project Ga0208826, IMG submission 184451) | Active sludge microbial communities of municipal wastewater-treating anaerobic digesters from Hong Kong - AD_UKC115_MetaG (SPAdes)... | ecosystem: Engineered > Bioreactor > Anaerobic >...
CCCGGAGGGACGTATTGAGCATAGCCCAGGACGCCAGTGTTTGGATTTCTGGCGTTGATAGGACGAAAGAGACGGCGTTCGCCATGAAGTCCCGGAGGGACGTATTGAGCATGGCCCAAGACGCCAGTGGTTGGATTTCTGGCGTTGATAGGACGAAAGAGACGGTGTTCGCCACGAAGTCCCGGAGGGACGTATTGAGCATAGCCCAGGACGCCAGTGGTTGGATTTCTGGCGTTGATAGGACGAAAGAGACGGCGTTCGCCACGAAGTCCCGGAGGGACGTATTGAGCATGGCCCAGGACGCCAGTGTTTGGATTTCTGGCGTTGATAGGACGAAAGAGACGGCGTTCGCCATGAAGTCCCGGAGGGACGTATTGAGCATAGCCCAGGACGCCAGTGTTTGGATTTCTGGCGTTGATAGGACGAAAGAGACGGTGTTCGCCACAAAGTCCCGGAGGGACGTATTGAGCATAGCCCAGGACGCCAGTGTTTGGATTTCTGGCATTGATAGGACGAAAGAGACGGCGTTCGCCACGAAGTCCCGGAGGGACGTATTGAGCATAGCCCAGGACGCCAGTCCTGGGATCTCGTGGTGGCGCCAAGGTAGTCCCGTAGGGACGTTTGAAGCCGCTCACTCAGTCCCATACATATCGCTCATCATATTCGATCCCGTGCCGCTTCAATAATACAAGATACTCCTGCTGAAACGTCTTTTGCCGGTGTTGTTCGGCCTGTTCCGCGATGTAGCGGACGACCTTGTTTTTGTTGGACATGCTGACGGAAAACGCCGCGTATCCCTCCTGCCACGCGAAACCATGGATGTTCTGAAAGGTTCGTGACACCCATGCCGAACTCTCGGCCTTTACAATTTGAATCGCTTTGGCCACCGATAACGTCGTTGGCAGGGACAGCAAGATGTGGGCGTGGTCTGCCGTGCCGCCTACCACGCAAGCAACGAATCCCTTTTGTCGCGCGATTCCGCCCATCATGGGCCATAGGCGCTCCTGAACGGCCTCCGTCAGCAGCCTGCGGCGGCCCTTGGTCGAAAACACACAATGGACAAATAGATTTGAATAGGTATGCGCCATTATTTTTTTACGTTCTCCGGTTCATACGTCCCTCCGGGACTGTCATTTGTCGTTTTCTCGAATCCCAGGAGTACCTCCTGGGCTACAATCAACCCGTCCCTCCAGGACTGTCGTTTGTCGTTTTCCCGCATCCCAGGAGTACCTCCTAGGCTACAATCAACCCGTCCCTTCGGGACTGTCGTTTGTCGTTTTCCCGCATCCCAGGAGTACCTCCTGGGCTACAATCAACCCGTCCCTCCGGGACTGTCATTTGTCGTTTTCCCGCATCCCAGGAGTACCTCCTGGGCTACAATCAACCCGTCCCTCCGGGACTGTCGTTTGTCGTTTTCCCGCATCCCAGGAGTACCTCCTGGGCTACAATCAACCCGTCCCTCCGGGACTGTCGTTTGGCGTTTTCCCGCATCCCAGGAGTACCTCCTGGGCTACAATCAACCCGTCCCTCCGGGACTGTCATTTGTCGTTTTCCCGCATCCCAGGAGTACCTCCTGGGCTACAATCAACCCGTCCCTCCGGGACTAACCTGCCCTTCGTAAGACCCCATTCGACGAGTGTCCTAATCGGTAATGCATAAAGTCCATCGGACTAAAACGTACAAACTCCAAGGATGTACTGTCCGGCCTGTTTACATGGCGGAGAGACTGGACAGTCTGTCCTACGGTTGCTGCGATATCCGGCTTCGGCGACCGCGTTCATGGCCGCTTACTCTTCCGTGCTGTCCGGATTGGTGTCGAAGATATTGAAGATGGACACGAAACGCAGGTCGAGCACATAGGGCAGGACGCGGATGGTGTTGAGCAGCGATCCGCGCTGGGAACGATACAGAAGCGCGGCATAGGCCACTGGCTGAAAAAAGAAACGTCCTAAGGCGCGGCATGAGCGAATCAGGATTTTTGTGGTCAGGGCATCCGGTGAACGCCGGTACAATGCAACCAGGCGTTTCAGAACAAAACTTGGGACGGTCATGGCGGAGAATTTCAACGCATTGAGCAGCGTGGGCCGGATGACATAGAAATCCTTGTCGGCCGGATCTTCGATGCGTTCTGGACACTTCTTGAGCACCTCTTCGCGAATTTCCGCCTTGTCGTACAGGACCAACGTGAAGAGGCTTAGAAAGAAAGGCATCGGCGTGCGCATCAACACGTCTACCGTGGCCAGTTCGTCTTCCACGGTTTCGAGGGGATTGTCCACGATGACGTCGTAATAGACGGCGAGCCGGTAGGAATGGATCAGCCGCGCCGCGCGAAGAAATTCCTCGGGGGGTATCGGACGTTTGAACACTTCCCGGCACACCCGCTCGCTTCCGCTTTGAAGGCCGACGCCAATCCAGGTCAAACCGGCCGCAATGGCCGGCTCCAGGCGTTCCTTCCGCACGAAGAGGGGCGTGGCCTTTGCGATGAAGGGCTTGTTGATTCGCGCCTTGTACTGGGCGAAGAATTCGTCCAGATAGTCCTGCCGCGACGCGAACAGGCAGTCATCCATAAAGGACACGTACGCCATCGGCGGCCCCTCGCGGATGGCCGCCTCCAATTCCTGCATCACATCCTCGACGGGGCGGTGCCGAATGCCCCAGTTTGGATAAAGTTTCGAATAATAACTGTTGCAGCAATAGGAACAACGGTGCGGGCAACCCCGTGAGGTAATCGTGCGGTAAAGGCTTCCCCGGAACGCCTTGTGGCGCCGAAGGTGCTTGACCGTCATGGCCTCGACGTCCCCGTGGATTTGAATATGGGTGTTTTTCGGCACTTGGTGAGCAAAGGGGTACGCGTCCAGGTTTTCGACGAGGGGATACAGGGGGTTCAGGACCAGTTGGCCGTTGTCGTCCCAGCCGATATTGTTGATCCCTTTGAGATCGCGGCCCTCGTCAATGGCCGCGGCCACGTCCAGCAAGGTCTGTTCGCCCTCGCCGACACAGACATAGTCGGCAATTTTCGCACACTCCGCGGGACTGGTCGTGGGATGCACGCCCCCCCAGAGGACCGGAACCTCCGGAAACCAGTCCTTCAGATGATGCGTTAGAGACGTGGCCGCTCGCGCCTCGGTAACGGTCAGGCTGATGCCGATTAATTGAGGGCGAAGTTCGGCCACAAAGGTTTTTAGGGCTTCCATGGCCGCCCGGTTGTTTTCGTCGTAGCGAATTGAATACAGCAAATGCGAATCATGGCCGCGGCTGACAAGCAATTCGTGCAGCAGTTTCAATCCGATGATATTCAAATTGCGCTGGAGTGAAATGAATAAGCCTTTCATCAAAAACCTCTGGAATCCCGTGCCGGGTTCCCTGCCTGTGTGCGCATGAAAAAGGCGCGCGTCCGGTAGTCCAAACGCCGTCAAGAAAATAAGCCTCGGCGCGTATAATACCCCTAGACAAACAAGTGAGACAAGGCAAGATGCTCCCCATTGGGTGTGGGTGAAATCCGACGGATCGGTCCGATCCGACGGATCTAACCTTTTTTTCTGAGAGCTGGCGGCCGGCCATGTGTCACATTTTTCGCACAGAACGGTAGTTTATGACAGAAAGTAATGCAAGGCAGACAGAAGGGAGTGGGTACGATGAAGACGCAGAAACTTCGATTTATGATCTTTGGAATTGCCGCGGCGGTCATGGCGGCAGGACTGACGGGATGCCCCATTCGGGAGTTTGTTGATCAAGAATACACGGAGGTCCGTGAATTCGCGCCGGGTGGACAACTCAATGTGCAAAGCATCATCGGCGACGTGACGGTGTCGGCATGGAATCAAAATTCCGTGTCAATTACGTACCGTAAAAAGGTAAGCGTATTTTACCGTTGGTTCGGTCCGGCGCCCGATCCGGACATTTATTTCGACCAGATGGCGGTTGTGATCGAAACTTCCGCGAATACGCCGGGGCTTACCGTCCGCGACGTAATGCCGGTTACCGTCGATCGGCCGTATAGTCCCTCCATCGAACTGGACATCAAGATGCCGGCGCGCGCGATTCTCAACGTGGGCCAGGATGTGGGCGATGTGACGATTACGGGCATTCACGGCACCCTTGTCGCCCAGGTAAACGTGGGCGATTTGACGATCGATCATCCCTTGCCGCTGGCCGGTGAAAGCATCGCCAGCGCGGTGCAAATCGGCGACACCAAACTGTATTTGCCGGAGGGCAGCGCCTTTGATGCCGAGGCCATAACACGGGTGGGCCGGATCACGGCTAGCGAGTTCTGGGGGATTAATGTCGTGAACGACGGGCTTGGCGCTCAGGCCGCGGGCCGGGTCAATGGCGGTGGGGCAAACGTGAATCTCGACACGGATATCGGCGACATCGCCTTTCTCAGGGAATAAATCCCCTGATTCCAATAGACGCCGAAGCCGGAAGTCCAAAGGTTGGATTTCCGGCTTCGGGTTTGTAAAAGCGCGATTTCGGCGACTACTTGGCAGGCCGAATCATGATATTGCGGTACCAGACTTTGCCGTGGTCGCCCTGCAACATGAGGGGGCCGGCGTCGTTCAATCCGCCGGGCAGCGCACCGCCGGTAACCTTGACGATTTCCTGATTGTCGTGAATGACTTGTCCGTTCAGTTTGGCCGAGACTTTGTTGCCCTTGAAATGGGCTTCCAGGACATTCCATTCACCGGCCGGTTTGGATGCGTTGACCTTCGGCGGGAACTGGCCGTAAATGGCGCCGTCGTCGCCATTGCCGGGCGGGTTCTTGCCGAAACTGTCGAGGACCTGGATTTCGACGCGTCCGCGGAGATAGACGCCGCTGTTGCCGCCCTTTACGGTCTTGTATTCGAGTTTGAGATCGAAATCCTTGAATGTTTCGATCGTGGCGATGTCATTGCCATGAAGGGCGTTCGTCATGGCGCCATCCTCGACGGTCCACTTGTTTTCTCCGCCGGGTTGTCGGGCGTTTTGCCATCCGCTCAAGTCCTTTCCGTTGAACAGGGGTTTCCATTCGTCTTCCGCCGCCCACGCCCCGCACACAGCCGCCAGAAACAGCACACCCATCGCATACACACCGGTCTTGCGCATACCGACTCTCCTTTCGCTCGTTTTGCCCAAGTTAGTTGCCGGGATATTCCTGAATGACGATATTCTTGAAGGACAGATCGGTCGTCGGGTCGTGGCCCTGCAGGGTTATCGTGCCCGGTCCCGCCACGTATCCTTCCTTGCCCTGGCTTTGCAGGGATCGAGGCCGGACATCGAGAAAATCGCTGGTCAAATAACCGTTGATCCAGACGGCCGCATGGTTGCCGTCAACGACGATCGTTTTGGTGAACCATTCGCGGTCGCTTGAAACCACTTTGCGCGCCGGCTGGTTGCCGTAGTTGCCGCCCGTGCCGAAATCCTTCGGCTTGGCGCGATCATCGCCTTCCCATTCATTGCGCACCTGCGATTCGTAGCCTTTCCAGAACACGCCGGCGGGACTGCGGTAGAAAACGCCGCTGTTCAGATGGTCGCCGTTGGAGAAGATGTCGAGTTGCAGGCAGAAATCCTTGTAGGTTCCCGCTGTTTCTATCTGGCCGTTGCCGTTCTTGATGTTCAGCGCGCCGTCAACGACGTTGAACTCGGATTTTCGGCCTGGGATGATGTTCCAGCCGTCGAGATTCTTTCCGTTGAAAATCGGCTTCAAATTCAGCGGACGCAGCTTCATGCTCTCGACTTCGACTTTGCCGTCGCGGTAATAGAGGATGCCGATATAGCCGCGCGCGCGGCCGCCGCCCAAGACATTGCCTTCCTTGCCGTCAAGGGTGGCCGAGACATTCGGGCCGCTGGCCGTCACCTTTATTTCATGCCAGTCCGGCTTGGCGCCTTTGGGTTCGGCGATCGTAATCCAGTTTGACCCGTTTTCGCTCGGATGGCCTTCGAGTCCGGCGCGAAATGCGAGACCCGCCGAGCCGTCCGCTTCGACACGCATTCTTACAATGAGTTCGAAATCCGCAAACTGACTCGTTGTCGCAAGCCAACCGCCCGCGCCCGTGTCGCATACCAGATTACCGTCCGCGACAGACCAGTTTCCCTGCCCGAACAGGGTCCAGCCGAACAAGGTTTCCTTGTCGAACAGGTTGATCCATTCATCCGCTTTCGCATTCATTGAAAGGCATGCGGCCACCGCCAGCAGGATCGTGATCGTTCGTAACCCATTACGCATGTCGCCATTTCCTCCTTTGTTGGTCAGAAAAATTTCTTGAACCGGTAGAACAACAGGACGCCCGCGCCCGAGGCAAAAGACAACGCCATGATGGCCCACCACGCCCACGGATTGTCGTGTTCGAAAAACGGCAGCAACACGTTCATCGAGAATGCGCTGACGACAAAGGTGGGCGCCATGATCCCTATCGTGATGATGGTCAGCGTCTTCATGATGAGGTTGAGGTTGTTGCTGACGATCGACACGCGCGCATCCATCAGCCCCGACAAAACGTTCGAGTAGATTTCCGCAAGGCGGTAACACTGGTCGTTCTCGACGCCGATGTCGTCCAGAAACTCCATCTGTTCGGCGCCGAGTCCCAGTTTGCTGGCATTCATGCGAATTTTGGAAATCAGCACGCTGTTCGTGTGGATGGCGTTCAGATAATAGACCAGGCTCTTTTCAAGCGTGAAGAGATTGATCAAAAACCGGTTTTCCATCGAGGCGTTAATTTTGTCCTCGAGTTCGTCCGTCACCATATTGATTACGCGCAGATGCTCGAGGAAATGGAAAATGTGGCGGTAGAGCAACCTCAGCACGACGTCGAGCGGTGTTTGAACCGCCACGAAGGGCTTGCCCGCGAACACGGTGTCGTCCTCCGCTGCCACTACAATCAGCCGGTCCTGAAACAGAAACAGGCCCATCGAGGTGACGCGGAACATGAATTGATCTTTTGCGCAGTAATTACGCGGGCGCTTCATGATGAGCGCCGCATGATCCGGTTCAAATTCGAGGCGGGACAATTCGTCGGGGTCAAGGGCGGATGCCAGCGTGTGTTGGTCAATGCAGAGGTCCTCGACGAGGTGGCGTTTTTCGGCATCGTCGGGCGCAACATAACAGATGATGCAAGCATCGTCATCCTGCGTCTCGACAAGATGGCCGTTGGCCAGTTTGAATTTTTTCTGCATGGACACCACATTCCGCCGGTTGAGTACACATGGGAAAGAATCATACCAGAATTCCGCAGCGGTATGGAAACGAAAACTTCAGGCTTCAGGGAGTTGCGGAGTCCGGTGTTAGGGGTACGGCAACGGCTTTTTCATCGCGGATGAGCAGGATAATGTCCCGGCCCGTGGCCTTGTGCTTCGAGATGCTCAGGACCCTGTGCTTAGGGGGCGCAACGTACTTGCCCTTGTAGGATCGTGCCGCCTCGACATCATCGAACACCTCGATATTGATGTTGTCGTAGGCGGCATATTGTTCGTGCAGGGATTGCCCCAGTGCGATCAGATCTTCATCGGAACTACCGGGGGGCACCACGCCGATCATGCCTTTTAGCGAGGCGCCTTTCCTATTTTCGGTTTCCAATTCTTCCGGTGATCGCCCCCATTCCTCGATGACTTCAAACGAGAATGGCTTCGGTTCGGCGGATTTTTCGGGCACGGCCCTTGCCTCTGGAATCGGCGCGGATTGATTGTCGGCATCCGGTTTTTCCGGTTGCTTGTTGTCGGTTTCCTCTTGGTTCTCTGACGCTTTAGGAGACGGATACAATCCTTCCAGCAAAGCCCGATCGGGCATGGGGACCGGCGGCAGGGGCTGTCCGGTCATTCCGGACAACTCGCGCACTTCCCGCCGCAGACGATCGTTTTCCGCGCGAAGCCGGGCCCATTCACCCCCGGCCAGCGAATCCACCATTTGTTGCAGGCGTAACACATCGGCCCGGAGCGCGCGCACTTCGTCGAGTAGCGCCGCTTGATTGTCCGGGGCGACATCCCGCGCGTCTTCCATCGCCGGTTCGGAACGCGACGGCGCCTGTGCGGGCTTTTCCTCCGTCCAGCCGTTTGTTGCGGCCAGAATGGCCATCCCGGCCGGAATCAAGAGGGTTCGTACGCGGTATCTCATACGATACAAACCGGCCGCCATCGCCGGCGTTTCCGAATGATTTAACATGTCCCGCCGTCCGATCGATTTATTCGTTGTTCCACCGCTTTTCTTCTCCGAGTTCCGTGAACACATTCGGCAGAACGGTTCATGGCTCCGAATTTCGATCCGGCATGGGCATTGGCCGATCATCCGAATTGAAATTCGGCGTTAGGTCTTCTATTGCGAGAAAAAGTCACATAATCGCTGGTGTGTGCGGCAATTGGAGACCATTGATACTCGAATAATGCCGTATTATAACCGATCGGGCCTTATATGCTGTAATTCCGGCCAATAATCGAATAGGGCGGATGGTTCCCCGGCATGAATAAATCGAGAATGGGTGCGTTGACTGGATGAACAGCAGCCGGTAGTATAGGCGCAGGTTCGGATTGCGGAAAACGGGTATGCCGCCCGTTTCGCAAGACGGTTTTCCGATGGTGGATGCAATGACATGGCATTGACTCCGGAACAACGCGACTGGTTGCGGCTGACGATGGTGCCGGGCGTCGGCACGACCCATTTTATTCAGTTGTTGTCGCGGTTTCACAATCCCGGCAATGTCCTGCGGGCGCCGCGCGGATCCGTTGAAGAGGTGGTGGGAAAATCGCTGGCGGAACGTATTGCGCAATATGCCGATTCGGTGGATGTGGACGCGCAGGAGCGGCAGATGGACGCGCTGGGCGTGAGGCTGCTTACGCTCGAAGACCCGGATTATCCCGTTCGCCTCGCGGAAATCTACGATCCGCCGTTGGTTTTGTTCGTGCGGGGCGATTTGCGAAGTTCCGATGAGCATTGCGTCGCCATAGTAGGAACGCGGCGCGCCACGCCCTATGGATTGCGCGTGGCGGAAAACCTTGGGCGCGACTTGGCCGCGCGCGGCATTACCGTCGTCAGCGGCCTGGCGAACGGGATTGATTCGGCGGCCCATCGCGGCGCAATCGAGGCGGGCGGGCGGACCATTGCCGTGCTGGGATGCGGGGTTGACGTGGTCTATCCGCCGCAAAACGCGGACCTGATGAAGCGAATTGCGGAACACGGCTGCGTCCTGTCGCAATTCGTGATGGGCATGAAACCGTCCGCGGGCCATTTCCCGTACCGCAATCGCATCATCAGCGGCTTGACGCTGGGCACGGTCGTGGTCGAGGCGCCGGCGAGCAGCGGGGCGCTCATCACGGCGCGGCAGGCCGCCGAACAAGGCCGCGAAGTGTTTGCCGTGCCGGGACCGATCGGTGTCCACACGAGCGAGGGACCACACGCCCTGATTCGCGACGGTGCAAAATTGGTGGAGACCGTCGAGGACATCCTGGTCGAACTGGAACTGCCCATGCAGGTCCGGCAGACACCGGCCACGCCGGCCGCGCAAATCCCCGAACCGGCCGGCGAACTCCCGCCGTTGAAGGCGCGGACGCCCGCTTCCGCGCCTGTGCCGCCGCCGCAACCCGTCACAAGCCCGGTCGAGAAAGATATTCTGGCGGCGTTGTCGCCGAACGGATCGTTTGTGGACGAAATCGCGGCCGCGTGCCGCATTTCCATCTCGGAAGCCTTAAGCACGCTGACGATGCTGGAGTTACGGGGGCTGGTGCGTCAATTCAGCGGCAAACGGTTTGCGCGCGCATGAACGCGGTTTTGTATGGCTTGGCCGAACGAATTAGACGAAACGAAGCGATCCCGCTGCCGGTGGCCGCGTTGCTAACCGCTGCGACTCCCATTGTCCGGGCGGGGATGTGGCTGCGTCGTCGTCGCCGAATTGTCCATGTGGATGCAAACGTGATCAGCGTGGGTAATCTGACGGCCGGCGGGACGGGCAAGACGCCGCTGGTCGTCGAACGCGCGCGGCGGGAACTGGCGCAAGGACGGAAAGTCGCCGTCTTGACGCGCGGATACGGCAGTGCGCCGGTAACAAATCCCGTTGCGGCCGATGAGAACGGCCCGGACGATCCCTTTGCGTTGATGGGAGACGAGGCGGCGCTTCTGATCCAAAAAATCCCGGGAATTGTCGTTGTAAAATGTGTGGATCGCGTTGCCGCGGCGAACGCGGCCGTCGAACGCCATGGATGCGACACGCTGATCCTGGAGGATGGCTTCCAATATGTCCGGCTGGCGCGCAACGAGGATATCGTGGTGATTGACGCGCGCAATCCGTTTGGCAATGGCCGCCTGATACCGCGCGGTATATTGCGCGAACCGATGGCAGCCTTGCGTCGCGCCACGCATGTCGTGGTGACGCGATGCGATCAGGCGTCCAACCTGGAGAGTCTGTGTGCCCAAATTCGCACAATCTGTCCGAACATTCCGGTTCGAACGACGCGCCATGCGCCGGCGCATTGCCGGCGAGTCGGCGACGGCAAGACGTTTCCCCTTGACATGCTGCGTGAAGGGCCCATCCGGGCGGCCTGCGCCATTGGCGCGCCGGAAGCGTTTTTCGACACGCTCGCATCGCTTGGCGCGACCGTGACGGAGCGTCTTGCGTTTCCCGATCATGCGGGGATTCCCGAATCGGCGTTGGACGGGCCGCTGCCGGTCGTGGTAACTGAAAAGGATGCCGTCCGCATGAGGCGGGCGCCGGATCATGTGTTTGCCCTTTCCATCGAATTGGAGGATTGGCCGCTATCATGAACTCGCGCATGGTTACGGTGGGGATGATCGTACTGCTTTTTGCTGCGGGAGCAGCCGTGATTTTTTGGGGAACCCGCGAACCGGCGCCGTTGCCGCCCGCGCCCGTTGTGATCAAGCCCGCCGAAACCGCCGAGACAAAGGTCCCTGCGGTATCCCCGCCGCCTCCCGCGCAGACCGCCGGTAAACGCCCCGTTCTTCCGCGAGAAACGCCCCGGGTGCTCAAAGAGGTTCCTGCCGTGGAGGGAATGGTTTCCAATCGGACCGGCGCGCTCATCGCGGGCGCATCCATCCACATGGGAACGGCCGAATCGCCTGAAATCGCCCGAACAGGTCCGGATGGACGTTTTACGTTGGGCGAGGCCCCTGAAGCGGGGTGCAAACTGACGATTACGCATCCGGACTATCTGCCGCGCACGGTGGCCTTCACGCCCGGCCCCAAAAAACCGGCGCAACTCGCCATTACGCTGAGCGCGGGAGGCGAAATTACGGGAACCGTCCTGCGGGGCGGACGCCCGGAACCCCATGCGCGTCTCTATCTCGATGGCGTCGAACGGACGCAAACCGACGCGGAAGGCCGGTATGCGATCAGCGGCTTGGTGTCCGGTTCGTTTTTGCTTCATCTTGAACTGGCTGACAGCGTTTCCGAGGGCGCGCCGCCGCCCGCGCCCTGGTTTTCACGGAATGTCGAGGTCGTCGAGGACGAGCCGTCCACCGCCGATTTTCACCTTCCCGCTTGCGACGGGATTGTGGAAGGATTCGTGTTTTTCGAGGGACGCCCGCTGGCCCAAGCAGGGATTGGGGTACAGGTGGCATGCAACCTTGGCAACTACAATGTCAGTGTGGAAACTGCCGCGGATGGCAGTTATCACGTGGCCAGTTTACCCGACGGTTCGGCAACGGTTCAGGCTTCCGTCCAACTTGCGAACGGCGTGGCGCGTTACAAGTCCGCCCGGTTCGAGCTGCAAGCGCATGAAACTGTCCGTCAGGATTTCGACTTTCCCATGGCCGGAAGGGTACAGGGCGAGGTGCGCGGATTGCACGAGGGTGAACAGGCCAGTGTACTCGCGTTGCGCGGAGCGCCGCAGTCCCTTTCCGCCATGACGGCCGAACAGATGTTGAAACTGCACGAATTTGTCGTGGCCAATGAGGAAGTGGCCTCCGACGGGTCGTTTGCGTTCGAGGCGATCGATCCCGGCGACTATGTGTTCATGGTGACCGCCGGGCAGCCGGGCAGCGCCGAATTTCGCTCCGGATACCAGCCGGCCAACGTCGTAGCCGGCGCCGATGTCTCGGTGCGAATCATTTTGCGATAAGCGTAGACGGAAAAGTGGTATAATTCAATGGGCAGGTTTGTGGTTGATCGAATTTCCGGGAGGAAATGAGACGATGTCTGTGACGGTTGGCATGTTGTTCGTGGCCGGTTTGAGTCTTTTCGTGAGTGGATCCGCTTCCCCTCCCCCGGTTCCCGAGATTATCGGCCATGTAATCAAGGCAACGATTCCCGATAGACCTTATTCAGTCACAATCGAGCAAACGATGACCCGCCAGGGAAAACCGCCCGTCAAGACCCGGTTTGACGCCAAATGGAACGCCGAGAAAGGCCTGGTCATACAGCCGGATTCCGTGAAGGTAATCGCGCCGTCCGAAACGCCGGAAGAAACCGGTTCCGATGTCCAGATGGGCATAGATGTCGCCAAATATTTGCGCGACATGCTGAAATGGCCGGATGTAACGGTTGCCGAAGATTCCAAAGACGGGAAGTCTTGCTGGCGTTTAAGCGGCACAGATCCGCGCGGGCCGGCGTGCCGGCTTTGGGTTGACGCGGACCGTTGGTGTGTGACTCATCTGGCCTTGGATATTCAGGGAAAACGTTTCGCGGAAGCCGTATTCGAGTACCGGCGCGTGAATTCGATAGCGCCGGCCACGGATGGGCAGACCGAAGGATATTGGCTGTTTTCAACCGTAACCGTTCATCATGCCCTTGATGGCACGCGCATTATGCAGGAGTTTGCAGAATACGTGTTTGAAAAACCCTGAGTTTTACGGGATGTCCGAAGTGCGGGAAGGAAAGGCATTATGGGTAATCGGCGTGTAAAGGCGGGATTGTTGGTATTGGCCCTTGCGATATCCGGGGCGTTTTCGTCGGACGCCATTCAACTGACCCAAGCCCATGATCCCCTGCTGCTCAACGTGGGCTTTTCAGGCTGGAGTTACGACACGGGTTGGATGGGCGCGGGTAGTTCCGTGGCGGCGTATATCCGGCTTTGGGCCGGCGTGGGGGGGACGGTGCTGAATTTCAGTGCGTCCGGCGCGGGCAAGTTTCTGCATCCGGTCGCGGTGGATACCGGTTCACTGTGGTTCGAAGGGACCACCGGTTCGGCATCGCAGGACATCGGCATCGAGTTTCATGGCCAGTACAAGATTGTCGTTTTCGGGCAGGAATTTATCGGGAATTTGCCGTATGTGCCGAATACGGATATCCGCCTTTCCGATTCGGAGTCGTTTACGCCCTATCTGCCCGCCGAGAATATCGTTCTTACGGATACAATCCAAAACGTGCCGCTGTATGTTTATCCGGTGGGGGTGGCGGGCGTGTTTTCCGCGAACATCGGCGTCAGTGTGACAGCGGGGGATCGCATCGAAATCGATCCCAAGACCTTGAATACGGACAAGGGGACGTTTACCGTGGACGGGCAGCAGATTGATGTGTCCGCGCCCTATTCGACGGTGACGGTTAGCGATATTCATGAGATGATTGGAATCAATCCCACGATGACTATCCGTCCGAATGCCGTGGTAGGGATAACGGTCGGTCCGTTCACATACAACATAGACATTCCGACGTACACCTTCAGCGTGCCGCTTGCCGGTCTGTTGCAACCCGAATATCCGACCACGCCGTCGCGCAGCCTGACCTTCAATCTCCCGCCTGTCATTCAGTCGTTTTCCATCAACAACGATGCGCCGCTTACCATGGGCCGCATGGTCAACCTGATTAGCTCGGTATCGAACGGTCCCTTGCAATGGATGGCCAGCGAGAATCCTGATTTTACGGACGCGGTTTGGCAACCCTATACGTGGCAGGCCTCTTTTATGTTGCAACCCGTTGACGGCGACCGGACGGTTTATTTCCGTGTCCGCAATGCCAATGGCGTCTCGGAGACGGCAAGCGACTCGATCCGGATGGATCGTACGCCGCCAACTGTCGTTCCGCTCATCACGTCGGATACGACGCCGCCCTTGAACGGAACCGTGCTCTTTTCGACGGCCACGGTATCCGTTTCCGTCGGCGGGCAGGTGCGCAGCGCCGTGAACGACGGCTTGGGGAATTGGACGCTGGCGGACAATTCGCTTGCGCCGGTGGCGCAGGGCATCCATGAGGTGACTGTAACCGTCACCGATGCGATCGGCAATTCGCTGGTGGATGCCACTGTGAACGAATTGACGATTGACACGACGCCGCCGGGGGTCACGGTCAATTATTTGCGCACGAACAATCATACGCCGCGATTGACCGGAACCGTTTCGGACAACATGGGGATTCTATCGGTGGCCGTGAGCGTCGGCGGCCATACTTACCCGGCCACTATCGTGGCCGGCGCATGGACCGCCGATGTCGCCGATTTCCTTCCGGACGGCATTTATACCGTCCAGGCGCTTGCGACGGATATCGCCTACAATACCACGCAGGGCACGAACGAATTGCGGATTGATTCCAGCGCGATCGGCGTTACGGTGGATGCGTTGGTCACGAATGATACGACGCCCCCGCTTTCCGGAACGGTTGACGATCCCGAAGCCACCGTGACGGTTACGGTCGCGAGTGCGACTTATCCGGCCGCGAATCACGGCAACGGGACATGGTCGGTGCCGGATAACACGATTACGCCTCTGGCCGACGGGACGTACAACGTGGCGGCGGCCGCGTCGAATCCCTACGGTCAGAGCGGGGCCGACGGCACCACGAACGAGTTGCGAATAGACAGCACGCCGCCGACCGTTACGGTCTCGGCGCTTCTGACGAACGACACGACGCCGCGACTGGCGGGCACGGTCGTGGACGCCTCGCCGACCAGCGTCGAAGTGGTGGTGGCGGGCCAGAATCTGACCGCGACGATCAACGGCACGGCGTGGACGGCGGATGTGCTTGTGCCGCTTGCGGACGGCACATACAACGTACTGGCGACAGCGACCGATGAACTGGGCAACACCGGCGCCGACACATCGAACAAGGAACTGAAGATTGACACGGTGGCGCCGGAAGTCACGGTGGACGCGCTGACCACAAACGATCAGACGCCTCCGTTGTCCGGCACGGTCAACGATTCGGGCGCGACGATCTGGGTTACCGTGGGAACGCAAACGTTCAAGGCCACCAATCTATATGGGGAGAACCGCTGGATACTGGCGGACAATACGCTGGCCACGCAAAGCGAAGGTTCGCATGAAGTCGAAGTCACGGCCATCGATCCGGCGGGGAATGCGGGATACGACGCGACTCATTACGAACTGCTCATAGACACGGTTGCGCCGACGGCGGAGATTTCCGTGATTCCGGCCAGCCCAACGGGCTTGGACGCGATTCAATTCCGGGTCGTCTTCAGCGAACCGGTTGCGCCCACGTTCACGCAACCGTCGGCGGCGGGATCGCTGGCCGCGGGTGCGTCCGTGGATATCGGCGGGGCCGATCCCGAGTACGTGGTGACGGTGTTTCCGCAAAATCCCGATGCGGACGGCACGATAGGCATAGTCATCGCTTCGGGCGCGGTGCGGGATCCGGCGGGCAATTATTATGCGGGCGGCGCTTCATCGCTTTGCGCCGTGCAGAACTGGTGCGGTTTTACGACGCAACCGCAAAACCGTCGTTTGTATTTCGGCGATTCCTGCACCTTTACCGCCCTTGCGGGGTGCGGCACGGGCGCAAATCTATCTTATCAGTGGAAATGGGACAACGGCGCCAAGGCGGTCCAGGATGGACCGGCAACGTCTTCGTGGACCCTGTTTCCCGTTACCCCGGGCCATCGGGGCGAATACTGGTGTGTGGCCCGCTACGACACCGAGGATTATGCGACTGAACGCGCCACGCTCGATGTACGGGATCATCTTGTCATTACGATGCAGCCGCAGGGCGCCACGATGGACGCGGGCGGTTCGCATACATTTTCCGTTACGACGGAGGGCGGCTACGCGCCCCTGCGGTATGTCTGGAAACGCAATGGAATTCCGGTTCCCGGCGGCACGGGCGCCTCGCTCGAACTAACACCGCTCGGCGCCGAACATTCCGGCGTGTATTCGGTGGAAGTTTCCGACGACCATCTCGATGTCCAAGTGAGTTCGTCGGCGACGCTTCAGGTAAATCTTCCCGTTCCCGGCCCGGCGCGGCCTTGGATCATTTCAGCGGCTCTTGCATGCGTCATGGCGGGGGTTTGGGCGCTTCGGCGCGGACGCGGCCTGCGACGCCCGCGGGTATGATGACTGATGCGTGAGGCGACCGGGGCCGTTCACCGGATACTTTCGGAAACGCGGCGTGAAATTGCGAAGGTCATCATCGGACAGGGCGAGGTTGTGGATCGCGCCCTGATCGCGATATTCGCGGGACGCCATGCGTTGATTGAAGGTGTGCCGGGCGTGGCCAAAACGTTGCTCGTGCGGACGCTGGCCCAGTTGCTCGGCTGCCCGTTTCAGCGGATTCAATTCACGCCGGACCTTTCGCCGGCGGACATTGTCGGGACCAACGCGTTCAATCCCCGGACGAGCGAGTTTACGCTGATACACGGACCCATCTTTACGACCTTCCTTCTCGCCGACGAGATCAACCGCGCTCCGGCAAAAACACAGTCGGCGCTGCTCCAAGCCATGCAGGAGCGCCAAGTCACCATTGACCGCCAAACCTATGCCCTGTCTCCCAATTTCACCGTGTTCGCGACCCAGAATCCGATCGAATCCGAGGGGACATACCCGCTGCCTGAAGCGCAAAAAGACCGGTTCCTGATCAAAATCCACATGGGTTATCCCAACGAAGACGACGAGCGCATGCTCGCGGAGCGCACGCTGACGAAAAATGCGCCCGAGGCCTTGCTGGAACGCGGGGAGGTTCAACCCGTCCTGACATCGGATCGCTTGGCGGAATTGCGCGAGTCCTTGGGGGCCATTGAGGTGTGCCCGGAAATCGTCCGGTACGCGGTGGCGCTTGTGCGCCTGACGCGCAACCACGCGGCGATCAGCGTGGGCGCCGGACCGCGCGCGACGCAGGCGCTGTTGCTGTCGAGCCGCGTGCATGCCGCCCTCCATGGACGGGGCCATGTCGTTCCCAGCGATATCAGGGCCATGGCGATGGCCTGTCTCGAACATCGCCTGATCCTGAAACCGGATTTCGTGGCCAAGGGTCTGACCTGCGCCGAAGCCGTCAACCACGTCCTTCAGAGCGTGCCCGCGCCCACGGTGAAAAGCGAAGAGTAACGCTTCAAGGCGGGACGGGAATCGTCATTGAAATGGGAGTATGAAATGGACACGTTGTTTCGCTGCGTAAAAGGCGGATTCCATCGAGAAGAACTCAAACTGTACCTAACGGCGGTATCCGTTTATTTCTGGGGATTGATTTTCCTGGCGTGGCTCAGTTTTCCCGCCGATCACAAGTTTTCGATCATGACGCACACCTTCAGTTTTCTGGGGAGTTTCGAGGCCAAGCACAATCCGCAATGGTGGTGGATCTTTTCGATTGCGATGGTGTCGTGGGGGATTTTGATGGTCCCGCTGGTCTTTTACTACCATCGCCGCTTTGTCGCCATTTCACGGGGAGGCGCCGTTACGGGCACTCTTCTACTGCTGCTGGGATGCGCCGGCATCAGCATGGTCGGAATCTTTCCCGATGCCAGCCCCGTGCTTTTCGGGTCGGTGCGCTGGACGGATATCCATGAGAAAGCCGCGCTGATGGTGGCGGCCGGATTCATCTTCGGATTGTCCTGCCACGGCGTTTTGTTGCTGAAAGATCGCTTCTTCATGGCAAACAATCCGCACGGTCTTCGATTCGATCACGGAAAACTGTTCTGGCCGTATTTAATGTGGTCTTCGGTGCTGGCGGTATCCGCGTATTTTCTCATCCGCTGGGAGTTCGTGTATCCGCAATGGAAGGCGGCGGCCATGGCGGAAGGGCGGGATATCGGCAGTTCGTGGAGCGCGTCGTTGGGCACCCGGTATTCCTTTCCCCTCTGGGAACAGGCCATGATCTACACGCTTTACATTTTCCTGGTCTGGTTTGCCCTTGTATTGCCGGCGAATTCCGTTCCAACCTCGTCAAGCCCTGGATCCTCGCCGGCGCGAGCGCGGACGGCTGCTGCGCGCGGAGCGTCCCGCCGCGAAGGCAAATCGTGACGGTGAAGTGCGGCAAGCCGGACAACATGGGCCGGACACATAGCCTGTCTTACGATATCTCGGCCACGTTTTCGACTATCGTGTGATAGTCATGCGCGCTCAGCACCGTATCGTACAAACCGATATCCTCGCCTTCGTGCTTGTTGATCCCGGTGTAACTCAAACTGGAATCCTCATAGCGTTTGAACTTGTACACCGCGTCGTTCATCAAGGCGCTGTTGAAAACGCCTAAACTGACCAGCAACTCAAAATCCCTCATGCTCAAGCCGGTGACCTTCTTGAACAAGCCGGGTTCCAATTGCGTGATGACATCCCGCAAGCACCGTTCCCGGTAGTCAGTCAGGTACATGAAGATCGGAACACGGGTGGCGAACTTGATGAGTTTCTCCTGAATCTGCTTGCGCTTGCTCTTGAATTCCTTTTCCTCCTCGGTCAGTTCCTTTTTCTCCTTCTCCGTCATCTCCTCGTCATTCTTTTCCCTGCGGGCCTTCTTCACCGCCTCGGACTTGTTGATGATCGTCTCAATGTCCTGATTCAGATTGCGGAAACCCTCGATGCTCATCAGCGCCTTCATGGCGTCTTCGTTGTCCATTAGCCGCCTCAAGGTTTCATTGTCCACGTTCACCAGCAGCGCGCTTTCCCAGCGCCGCGCCAAGAGGGTGGCCGTTGTGCCGCTCATCGCCATGTCGAGAATGCCAGCGGCGTCAATCTGTTTCATGGAACTACCGTCGTAAGCCAGAACCGGCAGGAAACTTATGAACTCCTCGACCTTTTGTTCCGGGTTGGACTCGTTCACGTTCAATCGGCAACTGTAATCGGCTATCTGGCGCAATGCGCGATCCGGGGCGAAGTCGAAAACGTAACACTCTTCCTTGATGATCTGTTCGGTGTTCGGGGACGCGCCGTCCGGGTTGCGCACTGTCCAGGGCGACTGCACCCGAAACGCCGCCTGAAAATAGGTTTCCGGGGTTGAAGAGTTGCGCAGCATGAAAATGCCCGTCCAGGGCCGGACCGTCACGCCAGTGGTCAGCTTGCCGCAAGACAGGGTGATGGTCTTCGTCCCAAGAGGATCGCCCATCGCGTCCAACACCGGCGGCAGGGCATCCACGCCAATTCCGGCGGCGCTCCCCGCCGCTACGATAACCTTATAGTCATGGTAGAAGCGATTGACTTTTCTCGCCAGTAGATTCCGCATGGCGTGACACGCCGCCACGCTCGGCAGGAACCAGAACGTGTGCGAGAGAACGTTCAGCAGCCGTACATCCGAAAATGGCATCGGCGGCTTCTGGGAACCCTGCTTCAAGTTGTCGATGCTCGTAGCTAGAAACGCACCACGAATCAGGTCCAGCCATTTTTGGACCTCGTCCTCGTATTTGAACCGGGCCAGGTCGCCCAAGCCCTCGGCGGAAAAGAACACGTTCAAGTCGAATTCGTTGAACTCGCCCTGCATGGCCACTTCCCGAATCGCGTCCGGCAGTTGGTACGTCAACAGCACCATCCGGGGCAGCGAGGCGTAGGGGTTGTTCGGGCCTTTCCAATCCTGCTTGGCCCGCTGCTCGTCGGAATACGTCCAGTTGAAGATTTGCTCCTCGATGAACTCGCCCGACGCGATGGCCCGGAACGGCGTGCCCGACAAATACAGGTAGTGCTTCGTTGTGATCGGCATGATCTCCTCGTCGAAGTACTGCACCCCCTCGCCCTCGCCGAATTCGGCTTCTCTCTTATCTTCAGCCTCGAAGAGTTCCTTCGCATTTTCCCGCCATGCGCCGTAGTGGTATTCGTCCAAGATCACGCAATCCCAGTTCGTCGCGTGAACCCATTCGTTTCTCGTCTTGATGCCGCCCGTGCTCGGATTCCGGCCTAGGTAGTCCTGAAACGACCCGAAACAGACGAACGGCGGCTTGGCTTTCGGCGCTCCTGCAGGCGGCAGGTCCCGCGAGGCAATGAACTGCCAGCCCCTGAAATCCACGTGGCTTTTCAAGTCCTCTTCCCATGCGCTTTGCACCGCCGGTTTGAACGTCAGCACCAGCACCTTCTTCCAGCCCATCTTCTTCGCCAACTGATACGCGGCGAAGGTCTTCCCGAATCGCATCTTGCAGTTCCACAGGAAGTGCGGCGGCTTGCTCCGATTGCCCTTGTCCCTGCGCCAACCGGCGAAGTAGGCAGCCGTCTTTGCGACCGCCGCTTCCTGTTCGGGGCGCATCCTGAAATCCAGCGACCGGTTCTCCTCGTTCAGTTGACCAGTCCGCACGGCGATGATCGCCGCCTTCACGTCATCCACGCCGCAACGGAACCATTCCCCCGCCTCATGCCGGACGCCGTTGATCCTCAGCATCCGGTGTACGTCGTGATCGGTGAACACCGTCCCGTCGTTGCGCATCGCCGGTTCTTCCAGAACGATCCGATAGGGCGGTTGGCCGGGCTTCTTCGTCGGATACTGCTGGGCCACGCGGCTCTGAGCGTCCACGGTCGTGTAGCCCACCTTCAGCAGTCCCTCATACTGCGGGTTTGTGTCCTCGTACGCGTAGATTGCCGGGCGTGACGCCGGGCGCGGCGGGAAGAAATCTTGAACCGCGAATGAACGCGAATGAACGCCAATGGATCCCGAACTGCACGATGCCTTCTTCGATTCGCGTATATTCGCGTTCATTTGCGGTTTTTTACTCATCGCTGGCCTCCATCGGGCGAACAATTGTAGCGATGAAATCCGTCTCCGTTTTTGTAAGCCCAAAATGTGCGTATAGTTTCTCGTCGGTCCATCTCGTTGTCATGGGAAGTTGCGGAACGAAGGCAAACCGATCCTTTGTAATGTGTTGCGTGTTCTTCCGCAGGCCGACCAAGAAGCGAAAGAAGCGCGTTCGGATGAACGAAGCCAAATTTTCGGCTTCGTTCCTAGACTTGTATGAACCAACTACAATGTATGTCTCTGTACAAGCACTTGGTGGGGCAGCGACAATTGGTTTACCCATTATCATTCGAGGATACTCACGTGCCTCTCCGCCCTCGCCGTAACCCATGGACGTGAAGACCTTCCATGTATCCAGCATATCTAAGCCAACGGTAATCTCGGATTTTGGTATCTTACCCACGGACTTATTTGCATACAGCGTAATAGCACCTCTGTTTTTGGGTTTAACAAAGGTCCGGAGGCCGAAAGGCTTCTGTCTTGATACTTGTACGGATAATGGCTGGTATTTCTTGGCGATGACCTTTTCCAGAATGGAGATGGCTCTGTTGAATCGGACAAAGGTGTCAAATTGATCCAATGGGCGCGTCATGGTATCTGCCGTGTCGTTCATGTGCGTCGTAACAGAGCATGGACCTTGGTAGTCGCGCTCCCATAGGAAGAAGCATATACCTCCGATAACCTTTACTCCCGGAAAAACATCGGATGCGATAGGATAGTCAACCAGATGGGAAACACGTCGATCATTCAACATCGACTCCCGGAACTCATCAAGGCCTTTACCACCGGCGAACCAGCGAGAAGGGATAATCATGGATAGGAAGCGAGGATTCAGTTTTTTCGCTTGCTCGACGAATCTGTTGTAAATCGGGGATGCTCCGGTACTGTCTCCCGCGTCACTCAACTGATAAGGCGGATTCCCAATAATCACGTCGAATTTCATTCTAAATATCCTCTCCGGCTTGTCGGCATGAATGAATTCGTAGGCGTGGCTTTCCAATTCCCGACTACGGTCATATTCTTTTTTGCTCGCGCGACAAAATGTGCAACGGCCATTTTCCCATGTATGTTCCACGCGCGCGAAACGGATATTGCCCTCGGGCTTGTCGAAGGCATCGCAGACGGAATACTTTCCGTTGGCGGTCTTGGAACAGTACACGGATCGTCGCGACAGCAGGGCGGTCAGTTCCGTGATGGCGAGTCCGTAGAGTTGGTTCTTGAAGATGTGGTTGATTCGCTTCTGTCGGTTGCGAATCTGGGTTTCAAGTCCCTTGTCCAACCGCTTGGCGATCTCGCGCAGGAACACGCCCGATTTGCAGCCCGGATCAAGAAACGTGGCTTTCTTGTCGCTCCAGAGTTCCGGCGGCAGCAGGTCGAGAATCTGGTTCACCAGTTGCGGCGGCGTAAATACCTCGTCGCTGCTCAGATTGGCGATGCACGAAAGCACATCCGGGTTGTAGCTATCCGCAAAGGGACGCGCACGAACGCCAATAGTTTCAGATAATTCGCGTTCATTCGCGTTCATTCGGCGTTCCTTGTCCTTGCCATGCGTTTCCACTCCATTCTTGGCGAACCAAAATTGAGCAATACGCCCACCGGTTTTCCTGTCGCCTTCAAGTAATTGAGAAGTTGCGCCTCTTCAACCGAACTCAGTTGCTTGATTGCCTTGATTTCCACAATGACTTGTCGGTAGCAGATGAAATCTGGGATATATTCCTTTTGAAGTTTCCGTCCTTTGTAAGAGATCACGATCGGAGTTTGCGTCACAAAAGGAATTCGTCGTTCTTCCAGTTCGATTTGCAATGCCTCCTGATAGACAGCTTCCAGAAATCCCGAACCCAGTTCGTTTGACACTTCCATTGCCGCCCCGACGATGGCGTACACCTCATCCTTCAAAATCAATTCGCGTTCATTCGCGTTCATTCGGGGATTCTCCAATCTTCAGGAAATGAACTGGAGGATATTCCTTCTCCGGCGTGGGAATGAACACGTCCTCGCCGAGATCGGAAAAGAGCGGTAGTTCTTTCATGCCTTCATGTTCAAGCAGCCCATGAAAAGTGAAGTCACGCCGCTTGAGCATGCTTCCATTGACCAGCGACCACTCGGGGAATACGATGGGACGAGTGCTTTCGCCAACCGTCTTGAGCGTCAACGCATCGCCCCAGATGATGTTTCGGTCGAGAATGAATCGAACCGCCTCGCGGCATTTGTTCTTGGTGCGGTTTCTGAATAACCGGGAATAATAATCGCAGTCGAACACACCATAAAGCCGATGGCGGCACTGACGAACGTTGTCCTCCAAGATGTCGATACCGTAGATCGAAGAGACAGCCAAGACAGCGTAGCGTTCAAAATCCAGTTGCGCTTTCCCGTAGCGTCTCTCGACGACGGCCAGTTTCCGTTCCAGGATCGCGGTGAGGAAATTCCCATTGCCACAGGCCGGTTCCAGAAATCGGGAGTCAATCCGCTCCGTTTCCTGCTTGACCAGATCCAGCATGGCGTTGACCTCGCGCTTCCCGGTCAACACCTCGCCGTGGTCGGCGACCCGCTTTCGGGAGATGACCTGCTTTTCCAATCGCTCAAGCCCCATCACAAAAGACAGACTATTTCACCTCGTTTGCGGGACAGTATCTTCCGAACCGCCGCCCCGCGCAAATCACATTCGCGCCGCCGCAGTGTTGTCTGGGGCACTGTTGCCGACGGTGTTGATGGCGATTATATGATATTCGAGTTTCGAGCCGCATCAGGGTGCAAACCTGCTCGTACTGGAAAAGAACATCTTCCACCTCGATTCTATGGATCTGGTGTTCAATTTGCGGGTGGGTGAAATAAAAACGGCCGCCAACCCGAAGGCTGGCGGCCGTTTTGGCCGCGTTTTGTCCTAGCTGCGTTTGCGCAGGCGCGCGACGGCGGCGCAGAGGCAAGCGCCCATCAGCGCGGCGATGCCGAATGCGCCGGTTGCCGGCAGCGCCGGTTCGGGCATAACGGAAACTTCAGCCTCTTCGCTGACGACGAATTCAGAGCCACACGTCACCGTGACGCGATAGATGCCGGCGTCTTCCGGAGTGGCGGCGAGACGCGCGAGCGCGCCCGAATTCTCGCCGGAAATGGGCTGGCCGTCCTTGGTCCATGTGAACGTGTAGTCGGTCGAGACGCCGCCGCTCGCCAGCACGCTCAGGGAGAACGGTTTGCCCACTTGCACCGACACGTTGTCCGGCTGTTTCACGATTGTCAGCGGGCCGCCCGGCGATGCCGTGCCGGTCAGGGTCAGGCGGGCGGTAACCGACGTCAGCGTCGATCCGGCCTGGCTCTTGGTGAAAGCCAGTTGATCGCGGATGACGCAATAGTAAAGCCCTTGGCTGGGAGCTTGGGCGTTGGCGATCGTGAGCGTT
>Ga0208826_1001095_pt1 | contig 24099 bp, 21 predicted proteins | sample AD_UKC115_MetaG_FD_184451 | JGI IMG/M metagenome (GOLD analysis project Ga0208826, IMG submission 184451) | Active sludge microbial communities of municipal wastewater-treating anaerobic digesters from Hong Kong - AD_UKC115_MetaG (SPAdes)... | ecosystem: Engineered > Bioreactor > Anaerobic >...
GCTTCTGCGCGGTTTTGCGCACGGAGGAGCCGAGAAAGTTTGCGGATTCAAAGACGACGGTTTCGGTGTCGCTCTGGATGCCGCTCCATTCGCCGCCCATCACGCCGGCGACGCAGGAGGGCTTCTCCTCATCGCAGATGACGAGCATCTCGGGCGAAAGTTTGCGTTCCACGCCGTCGAGCGTCTCGATGGATTCACCCTCCGCGGCGTTTCGCACAACGATTTTGTGCCCTTTGAGGTAGCGGTAGTCGAAGGCGTGCATCGGCTGGCCGTATTCAAGCATCACGAAGTTGGTGATGTCGACGAGGTTGTTGATCGGCCGCACGCCCGAGGCGCGGAGCCGCTCCCGCATCCACCGGGGCGACGGGGCGATTTTGATATTTTTAATCATCCGGGCGACGTAGCGGCGGCAGAGCTTCGGGTTTTGGACCTTCACGGAGAGCAGGCTGCGGATGTCGCCGGTTTCATGCTGAATAACCGGGGTGTGCAGATGAAGCGGCTTGTCGAAGGTCGCGGAGGCCTCTCTTGCGAGCCCGAGGACGGAGAGACAGTCCGGGCGGTTCGAGGTGATCTCGAATTCGACAGTGACGTCGTTGAGGCCGAGCGCCGTGCGGATGTCGTCGCCGGGCTTGCAGTCCTCTTGGATAATCAGGATGCCGTCCTCGACCGCGTAGGGGAAGTCGTGCACGGTGACGCCGAGCTCCGCAACGGAGCACATCATGCCCTCGGAGAGCATGCCCCGGAGTTTGCCTTTTTTAATTTTGACATTGTTTGCGAGCGTGGAGTTGTCGAGCGCGGCCGGAACGAGGGCGCCCTCAAAGACGTTCGTTGCGGCGGTGACGATCTGATACGGGCGGTCCCTGCCGACGTCGATCTGGCAGACGACGAGCTTATCCGCGTCGGGGTGCTTCTCGATTTTGAGAATCCGTCCGACGACCACGTTGGAAATATAATCGGCTTCCTCAGACCATCCTTCGACCTTGGAGCCGGACATGGTGATTCTGTCGCAGAATTCCTTCGGCCCGACGCCGGTTTCGACATAATCCGCGAGCCATCTGAGCGATAAATTCATGGCGATCCCTCTTTCCGTTTATTCCTGCTGTGCCGTATCGGCGGAATCCGCCCCGCAGGCGGCGTCTTCGCCGAGCAAAGCGACGATTTCCTCAATGTCGGCCTTGATGCTCGAATAGACCTCGTCGGAGACCAGGCGGTTCTCATGGGTGACGTCGAGGAGGTAGGAGACCTTCCTCGCGTTTTCAAAAGCCTCGGGGTAGCTCCCGGCTTCGGCGCATTTCCGCAGATCCACCGCGCAGCGGCGCATTTCCGGCGCGACGACGTGATCCTGCATCCCGAAGAAGAGCTTGGGGTAGAGGTTCTGCGCGCGGGTCTCAAATTTTACACATTTTTCGGCTATCAAAAGCGAATTCATTTTCTTTTTTCCTCCTCCTCAGAACTGATCCAGAAAGCGAAGATCGTTTTCGTAGAAGTTGCGGATATCGGTGACGGCGTAGCGCATCATCACGATCCGCTCAAGCCCCATGCCGAAGGCCCAGCCGCTGTATTCCTCCGGGTCGATGCCGCAGTTGGAGAGCACCTTCGGGTGCACCATGCCGCAGCCGAGGATCTCGATCCAGCCCTCTCCCTTGCAGACCGGGCAGCCCTCGCCGTGGCAGGCGAAGCACTGGACGTCCATCTCGGCGGAGGGCTCGGTGAACGGGAAGTGGTGCGGGCGGAAGCGGACGACCGTATCCGAGCCGTAGAGCTGCCGGACGAAGGAGCTGAGCGTGCCCTTGAGGTCGGACATCGTGATGCCTTTGTCGACGACTAAGCCCTCGATCTGATGGAACAGCGGGGAGTGGGTGGCGTCGAGGGCGTCGGAGCGGTAGACGCGGCCGGGGGAGATGATACGGATCGGCGGACGCATCTGTTCCATCGTGCGCACCTGTACGCCCGAAGTCTGGGTGCGGAGCAGGATATTCTGGTTGAAATAGAACGTATCCTGCGTGTCGCGCGCGGGGTGGTCCTTCGGGATATTGAGCGCCTCAAAATTGTAGTAATCGGTCTCGACCTCGGGGCCGGAGACGACGCGGAATCCCATGCCGATGAAGATGCGCTCAAATTCCTCAAGCACCTTGTTGAGCGGATGCAGCTTGCCGGTCGGGCAGGGCGTGCCCGGCAGCGTGACATCGACCGTCTCGGCGGCGAGTTTCTCCTCCAGCATGCTTTCTCTGACGTGGGCGTCGGCGGCCTTGATTTCATTTTCGATCTCGACGCGGATCTGGTTTGCAAGCTGCCCGATGACGGGGCGCTCCTCGTCGGAGAGGCCTCCCATCTGCTTCAGGATGGCGGTGAGCTCGCCCTTTTTGCCTAAGAAACGCACTCTCAGATCCTCGAGCGTTCTGGCGTCGCCGGCGGCTTCGAGGGCCTCCTTCGCTTTCAGGCGGATCTGCTCCAATGCCTCTTTCATATATGTTCCCTCCAGTTTCCATCATGGTTTGCAAATTGTGTTTAAAAAGAACGGGGCGCCCGCGGCGGGAAAAAACCAATAAAAAAACCGCCCGTCCCTCAAAAATCAGGACGAAGACGGCAGTCTCCGCGGTACCACCCGCATTCCCGGAAAAGCTCCGGGCACTCATGGACGGATAACGGCGTCCGGCCGGCCGCGCTTACTGAACCAACCTTGTTCGGCGCGGACGCTCGCGGGTGAACTTCGGCTCCCCGTTCCGCAAAAAGGCTCTCAGCCGGCGGCCTTTTCTCTCTTTTCGGAACTTTGGAAGCCTACTCTCCCGGTCATGGCGTCTGACCCTATCGGATATCAGCAATCCTACCATAACGAAGCCTTTTTTTCAAGCTTTTTTTCTGCCTGAAAATATGATATGATAATTTGAGTAAAATATTGGGAAGGAGCAGGGGCATGAGCGACATTTTTGTGGAAAAAATGGTGGCGAAAAGGCCGGATTCCGCCGACTGGGCGAAGTTTGTCGGCGTGTATCTCGCGGCAATGGCGGTTGCGGCCGCAGTGTTTTATATCGAGTTTTTCGTCACGATGGGGCTGGAAGCGATCCTCCTGCCCGTGCTCGCCGGAGCGGTCTTCGGCAGCTATACGCTCGCCAGGCTCCTCGGCGTGGAGTATGAGGCTATTTACACGAACGGCGATTTGGATGTCGACGTGATCCGCGGCAAGGCCAAAAGGAAGCGCCTGTTCGCCTGCGAGATCCGGGAGGCCGAGGATTTCGGAAAGTACGTTGTGGGCCTCGATTTTCCCGGCTGCCGGGTGCTTTTCGCCTGCGACAGCGTAAAATCGGACGACCTGTGGTTTCTCACCGCGCCGAACCGGTCGGGCAAAGGCACCAAAACCGCAGTGATTCTCAACATGGGGGAAAAGGAGCTCGCCGCCGCGCGCCCGTATCTCAAGCCCGGCCTCGCGAGGCAGATCCCCGCCGCGCCCCGTGCGCCCGAGCCGTAACTCCATCTTCCGGGGGCTTGTGCTTTTGGGAACCGGTTCCGGTCCTTTCCGCGGTTCCTCCTGTGGGAAAAAGGTTCCGCTTTTGCCCGGACAGCGGATCGAAGCTCTATTCTGTTGAAATTTTTATTTTTGCGGGGCCGGGGTTTCGGTTTTGCCCGCGACTCCTCCCAATTCAAAAAATCTTTCGCCCGGGCGGCCGGGCAGATATTGCTTTTAAACTGCGAAAGAAGGCGCACGCATGAAAATCCTGACCGTATCCCAGATGAAAGAAGCAGAGCGCAGGAGCGGCGAGATGGAGGTCAACAGCACGCGGCTGATGGAGAACGCCGGGAGCGCCGCCGCCAATTTCATTAAAAAAACATTCGATAATATCACCGGACGCAACTTCATGATCTTCTGCGGCGGCGGCAACAACGGCGGAGACGGCTTCGTGGTCGGCAGAAAACTCGCCGCCGAGGGCGCCAACGTCATCCTCGTGCTCTGCGCGGGCATCCCGAAGAGCGAGGAGGCCTCTTTTATGTATTCCTCCGCGGTGAAGGCCGGCCTGACAATCTTCGACTGGAACGAGGACCGCGAGAAGGCAAGCGAGTATCTCTCCACCGCCGACGTCGTCGTGGATGCCCTGTTCGGCACCGGATTTCACGGGGCCTTAAGCGACGAATACCGGGAGATCACCGTGCGGATAAACAACGCGATTGCCGCGGTTGTCTCGCTGGATATCCCGAGCGGCGTCAATGCGGAGAACGGAGAGGCCGACCCGGATTCCGTCCGCGCGGATTTCACGGTCGCCTTCGACTGCCGGAAGCCGGGCCATCTGCTGCTGCCGGGCCGCGCGTTTTCCAAAAAGACCGTCGAGGTCGATATCGGCATCCCGCAGGAGGTCACGGCCTCGATGCTGCAGGACTGCTTCTGCGCGGACGACGCGATGGTGTTTTCCTCCATCCGCAAGCGCCCGCTTTTCTGTAATAAGGGCGCCTACGGCAGACTGCTTGCCGTCTGCGGGTCGGAAGATTACCCCGGCGCGGCGGCAGTCTCCACCTATGCGGCCATGCGCGCCGGCGCCGGCATCACGACGCTCGCCTCCACGGAATCCGTGATCGCAAAGGTCCTGCCGCGCATCCCGGAGGCGACGTTCCTGCCGCTTCCGGCGGATGAGGAGGGCCGCATCGCCGCCTCCGCTTCCGAAGAGCTGGCTTCCGCGCTGGAAAAGAGCACCGCCTGCCTGATCGGCTGCGGGCTCGGCGGCGGAGAGAAGATCCGAGATCTTGTGCTCGCCGTGCTCAAAAAATCCGAAGGCCCGGTCGTGCTGGATGCCGACGGCCTCAACGCGCTCGCCGGCCATCCGGAGCTTCTGCTGCTTGCAAAATCCCCGGCGATTCTGACGCCGCACATGGGGGAAATGGCGAGGCTATGCGGTTTGCCCATTGAGAAGATTCAGGACGACCGCGTGGAGATCGCCCGCGCCTTCGCCCAAAAATATCATGTCGTGCTCGTGCTCAAGGATGCCTCCACCGTCACGGCCTCGCCGAACGGCGACGTCTACTTCAACCTGACCGGCAGCCCGGCGCTCGCAAAGGGCGGCTCCGGAGACTGTCTCGCCGGCATCATCGCGGCCTTCGCCGCGCAGAAGATGAACCCCACCGCCTGCGCGGTCTGCGGCGTCTGGCTGCACGGCCTCGCGGGGGAGCACGCGGCGGAGAAATTCTCGAGCTGGGGCGTGCTGGCCACCGATCTGCCGGCGGAGTTCTGCACGATCCTTGCGGAGCACGGGGTCTGACCGCGGGCAGTATATTTTCCACATAAAAGGCAGCCCGCTGTATCAAAAATACCCCGGTTTTCCGGAGAGGCTTTTCTCGATCCTCACGGAGCACGGGGTCCGACCGCATCGGCGCCGCGCTCGCTGACGATGCTCCGCCGCATCTTTTCCGAATGCGGCGCGGCTTTTCAGGGAATATGCAGGGTGCCGTCCCGCAAAAATCCCCGATAAGTGTCCGGCTGCACGGGGCGGGCTCCGGCATCATCTCCGCGTCCGGCCGGGGGGGTACTTTTCCGCCCTGCTCCGGCCCCCAAAATGGAATATGCGCCCTCCCCGGACCGTATATTTGTCACAGCGGTTTTCAGGGGGGGCGTTTTGATGAAGCGGATCTCGGTCCTTTTTCTCGTGTTTTTTTTAACGGGGTGTTCCTCGGCGCGTCTGCCGTCGGCGAAGGACGTGCAGGCGTATTATGCGCAGCCTTTTTCGGCCGAGATCACGTTCGCCTTGGGGGAAAATACCGCCATCTGCGCGTTTTCGCGGGAGGGGGAGGTTTATCTTCTGACCGCGGAGTCGCCGGATTCCCTCGCGGGGCTCGAAACGGAGCTCTCCGGGGATGCGGCGGAACTGCGGTATGCGGGCATGGAGAAGGCGTTTCCGGTTTCCGCGCTGCCGGAGAAAAATCCGGCCGTTTTGCTGCGGGCCATGGTTTCGGCGCTCGCCGCCGGGGAATTCACGCTCGTCGGCACCGAGGAGGGGGCCTCCGCCGCCGGGGAGGGATTTACCCTGTATTTCGACGCGAAATCTCTGATGCCCGCAAAGGCCGTTTTTCCCGAAACGGGGCTGACGGTGCGGTTCCAGTCCTTTGCCGTGGGCTGATTTTTTGTAAAAAAACGAAATTCCCTCTTGCTTTTTCGGGCAGGCTGTAATATAATCGTAAACGCACTGGAAATTTGGACGATTAGCTCAGCTGGTAGAGCTTCCGCTTGACGTGCGGAAGGTCGGGGATTCGAGTTCCTCATCGTCCACCATAAAACACCCGCTCCGGCGGGTGTTTTTTTATGCCCGGATTCCGCATCCGGGGATCTTTGGATTTGGAATTGTAAAGGGCAGAACGCTGTGTTATAATAAACTATAAATAGGCTGTCGAATGGGGGGAGATGAGGGCTTGCGGATTCTCGGCATTGACCCGGGCTACGCCATCGTGGGTGTGGGCGTGCTGGATTACGAAAAGAACAAGTTCCGCCCGGTGCGCTACGGCGCCGTCGAGACGCCTGCGGGCATGCCGTTTCATGAGCGCCTCCGGGTGATCTACGACGACCTGACCATGGTGATCGCCGAGCTCCGGCCCGACGTCATGAGCATCGAAAAACTCTACTTCAACAGCAACCAGAAGACCGCCATCGCGGTCGCCGAGGCGAGGGGCGTCGTGCTGCTCACGGCGGTGCAGGCGGGGATTCCGGTTTACGAATACACGCCGCTCCAGATCAAGCAGTCGCTCGTCGGCTACGGCCGCGCGGAGAAAAAGCAGGTCATGGAGATGGTCAAGACGATTTTGAAGCTCGAGTCCGTCCCGAAGCCGGACGATACGGCGGATGCGTTGGCCGCCGCGATCTGCCACGGATATTCCTCCGGCTCGCTGCTTTACGACATCAAAAATAAGGAGGCGGCCCAATGATCTACAGCCTCAGCGGGAGGATCCGCCACATCGAGGACGGCTTTTTCGTCATCGAATGCGGCGGCGTGGGGTATCTCTGCAGAGCCTCGGTGACGACGCTTTCCCAGCTGCCGCCGACAGGCTCCGAAGCCTTCGTTTACACGTATCTCAATGTCGTGCAGGACGGCATCGACCTCTACGGCTTTTTTGACCGGGCGGAAAAGGACTGCTTTCTGATGCTCAACGGCGTCTCCGGCATCGGCCCGAAGGCGGCGCTCTCGATCCTTTCCGAATTCACGCCGGATTCGCTCGCGCTGGCGGTCGCCTCCGGCGATACGAAGACGATCACCCGGGCGAAAGGCGTCGGCCCGAAGGCTGCCCAGCGCATCGTGCTGGAGCTCAGGGATAAGATGGCCGGCGGGCTTGTGAGCGGCGCCTACGGATTCGGCGCGCCGTCCGGGCCTTCCGCCCAGATCAAGGGCAACGCGGCGGAGGCGGTTGCGGCGATGAGCGCGCTGGGATACAGTCCCTCCGAGGCCGCCGCGACCGTGGGCAAGCTGCCGCAGGAGATGTCGGTGGAAGATATGATCAAAACCGCCCTGCGCGCACTTGCGGCGAGATAAGGAGGAACTACCTTGCTCCACAACGAAATGGATTTTGAAAACCGCATCGTCACGCCGGAGGAGGCGCCTCCCGACCGGGACGCGGAGTTTGACCTGCGTCCGAAGACGCTCGGCGAATATATCGGCCAGACCAAGGCAAAAGAAAATATGGCGGTCTATATCCGTGCGGCAAAGCAGCGCGGCGATCCGCTCGATCACGTGCTGCTCTACGGCCCTCCGGGGCTCGGCAAGACGACGCTCGCGGGCATCATCGCCAACGAGATGGGCGTCAGCATCCGCATCACGAGCGGCCCGGCCATCGAGCGCCCCGGCGATCTCGCGGCCCTGCTGACCAACCTCAACGAAAACGACATTCTCTTCATCGACGAGATCCACCGCATCAACCGCTCCGTTGAAGAGGTGCTCTACCCGGCGATGGAGGATTATTCGCTGGATATCATCATCGGCAAGGGCCCTTCCGCCCGCTCGATCCGGATCGACCTGCCGAAATTTACGCTGATCGGCGCAACGACGAGGGCCGGCCAGCTCTCCGCGCCGCTCAGGGACCGCTTCGGCGTGATTGCGCGGCTGGAGCTTTACGAGCCGGAGGAACTGTGCACGATCGCCCTGCGCAGCGCGGAGATTCTCGGCATAGAATGTGACCGGGAAGGCGCCTACGAGCTTGCCAGAAGAAGCCGGGGCACGCCGCGCATCGTCAACCGCTTTCTGAAGCGGGTCCGCGATTTTGCGCAGGTCATGGGCAACGGCGTCATCACGAAGGAGATCGCGTCGGCCGCGCTCTCCCGGCTGGAAGTCGACGAGCTCGGCCTCGATTCCATCGACCGCCGCATGCTCGAAATTATGATAAAGAATTACGCCGGAGGCCCGGTGGGCCTGGAGACGCTGGCCGCAGCCATCGGCGAAGAGACCGTAACCATCGAGGATGTCTATGAGCCGTATCTCATGCAGATCGGCTTTCTCAACCGGACGCCGAGAGGCCGCTGCGCCACGGCGCTTGCCTATGAGCACCTCGGCATCACCCCTGCGGCGCCGCCTGCGGAAGAGGCGGGCTGCGCGGAAGAATTTGCTCAGATAAGTTTGGAGGACTGACGGATGGGAACTCTGTTTGGTACGGACGGCGTGCGCGGAATCGCAAACGAAAAGCTGACGCCGGAGCTGGCGATGTCGCTCTCCGGGGCGGCGGCGCGGGAGGCATACAAAGTTACGGGCAAGGCGCCGATTTTTCTGGTCGGCCGCGACACGCGGATCTCCGGCGGCATGCTGGAGGCCGCGGTTTGCGCGGGGCTCACCTCCGCGGGGGCGGATGTCGTCCGGCTGGGCGTCGTCGCCACGCCCGCGGTGGCATATCTGGTCAAAAAGCTCGGCGCGGACGCCGGCGTGATGATCACGGCCTCGCACAACCCTTTTATGTATAACGGCATCAAGCTCTTCAACGCGGAGGGCCTGAAATTTACGGATCCGCAGCAGGATGCCATCGAGGAGGCGGTCCTCTCCGAGGGAGAGACGTATCCGCGGGCTGCCGGTGAGCATATCGGCCGGGTCAGCGACGATCCCCTGGCCGCAAGGATGTACGGCGACTATATCGCTTCGGCGGCCGGGAGGCTCGACGGCCTCAGGCTGGCCGTCGACTGCGCAAACGGCGCCGCCTCGCGGACGGCGGAGATGATCTTCGGCAAAAAGGGTGCGGAGGTCGTCTACCTCAGCCGCGAGCCGGACGGCACCAACGTCAACGAAAACTGCGGCTCCCTGCACATCGAAGGGCTCAGTGCCTTCGTGAAGGAAAACGGCTTCGATCTCGGCGTGGCCTTCGACGGCGACGCGGACCGGTGCCTCGCCATCGACGAAAACGGCGACCTGATGAGCGGCGACCATATCCTTGCGATTCTGGCCGACCGCTTCGACCGGGAGGGCAGGCTCGCGAACCGGGCCATTGTCCCCACCATTATGAGCAACATGGGCCTGTTTGAATTTGCGGAGGAGCGGGGCCTCGGCTGCGACCCGACGAAGGTCGGCGACCGGTATGTGCTCGAATCCATGCTGGAACACGGATACAGCCTCGGCGGCGAACAGTCCGGCCACGTCATCTTTTTGGATTACATGCCCACGGGAGACGGCCAGCTGACCGGCCTTCTGCTGGCGGAGACGCTCGTCCGGTCTGGCAAAAAGGCCTCCGAACTAAAATCCCTGATCACGGTTTACCCGCAGTATATCGTCAACATCCGCGCGACGCCGGAGATGAAAGAGCGGCTTTCCGATCCGGAAGTGAAATCCTACGTCGACATCCAGCAGGAGCGCCTGCGGGGCGAGGGCCGGATCTTGGTCCGCGCCTCCGGTACCGAGCCGCTGATCCGGATCATGGCGGAGGGAAAGAACGAGGAACGCATCGCGCTTCTCGTCGAGGAATGCGCGCGGACGCTGGCGGATCTGCTGAAATGAGGTATTATGCGCTTTAGTAAAGACTGGAAAGATTACGAACTCCTTGACTGCTCCGGCGGCGAAAGACTGGAGCGGTGGGGCGATTATGTGCTGATCCGGCCGGATCCGCAGGTCATCTGGGATACCCCGAAGACGAATCCCCTCTGGGACCGCGCGGACGCCCGCTATCTGCGGAGCAGCGAGGGCGGCGGCCATTGGGAATTCCGCCGGAAGCTGCCGGAGGAGTGGGAGATCGGCTACAAAAACCTGCGCTTCCGCATCAGCCCAACCGGCTTCAAGCATACGGGCCTTTTTCCGGAGCAGGCGGTCAACTGGGACTACGCCCAGCAGATGATCGGAGGCGCCGGGCGGGATATCCGGGTGCTGAATCTCTTCGCCTACACCGGCGCGGCGACCCTTGCCGCGGCGGAGGCGGGCGCCTCGGTCTGCCACGTGGACGCGGCGAAGGGCATGGTGCGCTGGGCGCGGGAGAACGCCGCGCTCTCAAAGCTTGAGGAAAAACCGGTGCGCTGGATCGTCGACGACTGCGCGAAATTTGTCGATCGGGAGATCCGCCGCGGCAGCTTCTATGACGCCGTCATTCTGGATCCTCCCTCTTATGGCAGGGGCCCGGGCGGCGAGGTCTGGAAGCTCGAGGATCAGATCTACGATCTCATCGCGCTTTGTAAGGGCGTGCTGACCGAAACCCCGCTCTTCGTGATGCTGAATTCCTACACGACCGGGCTTTCGGCCTCCGCCATGGAGTATGTCCTCGGCGCGAATCTGCGGGGGTTCGGCGGGAGCCTTGAATCCGGCGAGATCGGCCTTCCGGTCAAAGAGACCGGTATGGTGCTGCCCTGCGGCTCCACCGCCATCTGGAAGGCGGAGCGCTGATATGCAGGAAAAGGAAGAAATCGAAGCACATTTTTATCAGGATCAATATTTTTATGCGGATATGATCGCCGCCCTACGCGACGGCCGGAACCGGGTCGCCTATGCGGAGGAGGACGGCGTCCTGCTGCGGATGAGGGCCGGCTATATGCACTGGCTCACCGCCAAGACGCCCGAGGCCGCCGAACGGATATTGGATTTCACAAAGCACCCGGACATGTTCCTGATTCATCAGGATTTTGCAAGGAGATCATCGCCCGGCGATTCGGTTTTTGTGAGGAGATGCGCTGCTGGCAGGGCGCCTACTTTGGAACGGAGCCGCTGCCGGTCGTTCTGCCGGAGGGCATGGAACTCCGGGACCTTCGCATGAGCGACCTCGACATGGTGATGGAACGATACACGCATGCCGACGGCGATCGGGCGTACATAGCGGGCCGCATCAAATACGGTATGATCGGCGCCTATTTCGGCGAAACCTGCGCCGGATTCATCGGGGTGCACAGGGAGGGCTCGATGGGCCTTCTCGAAGTCTTCCCGGAATACCGGCGGATGGGTATCGCCTCGGCGCTCGAGAGCGCGATGACGAACCGGATGCTCGCAAAGGGCCTGATTCCGTACGGCCACGTCGTCGTCGGGAACGAGGCCTCCCGCGCGCTCCAAAAAAAGCTCGGTTTTACCTTTGCGGAGCAGACCGTAAGCTGGCTGTTCCGAAGCGAGGAATAAATTTTTAAAGGACAGAAGATGCCAAAAAAAAGGTTTATTGAAGCAGAAAACATCAGTTTCGCCTATCCGAGCTACGACGGGATGATCCCGCCGCTGGTTCTGGACGGCGTCAGCATGTCGATCTGCGGGGGCGAGATCGTCGCCGTGCTCGGCCATAACGGCTCCGGCAAGTCGACGCTCGCCAAGCATTTCAACTCGATCCTGATCCCGACCTCCGGCAAAGTTACGGTGGACGGCATGGATACGGCCTCGGAGGAGAAGCTCTACGAGATCCGGCAGGAGGTCGGCATGGTCTTCCAGAACCCGGATAACCAGATCGTCGCCACTGTGGTCGAGGAGGACGTGGCCTTCGCGCTCGAGAATCTGGGCGTGCCGCCGAAGGAGATCCGGGAAAGGGTGGACGACGCCCTGCGGAAGGTCGGCATGTACGAATACCGCGAGCACGCGCCCTACCAGCTTTCGGGCGGGCAGAAGCAGCGCGTCGCCATCGCGGGGATCATCGCAATGCGGCCGAAGTGCGTCGTGCTTGACGAACCGACGGCCATGCTCGATCCAAAGGGAAGAAAAGAAGTCATGAGCACCATCCGGCAGCTGAATGAGGAATTCGGCATCACCGTCGTGCTCATCACCCATTATATGGACGAAGCCGCCGAGTGCGGCAGGGTCGTCGTGATCGACGACGGAAAGATCCTGCTCGACGGCACACCGAAAGAGGTGTTTTCTCAGGCCGATCTGCTGCGCCGGCACGGGCTGGATGTGCCCCAGGCGGCCGAGCTCTGCCACGAGCTGCGGCTTTCCGGCCTCGACGTGCCGGAGGGCGTGCTGACCGAGCGGGAATGCATCGAGGCCATCGCGGCCCTCTTTGGGAAGGGGGCGCCGGCATGAGCGAGATCATCCGCACCGAGCACCTTTCCTACGTCTATTCCGCGGGAACGCCGTTTGAGAGCGCCGCGCTCGACGACATCAGCATCTCCGTGGAAAAAGGCACGTTTCTCGGGTTGATCGGCCATACCGGCTCCGGAAAATCGACGCTGATCCAGCACCTCAATGGCCTGCTGAAGCCGGATTCCGGCAAGGTCTATATCGGCGGCGAAGATATCTGGGCGGACCCCAAAAAAATCCGCCGCTTCCGCTTCAAGGTCGGGCTCGTATTTCAGTACCCGGAGTACCAGCTCTTTGAGGAGACGGTCAGGAAGGATATTTCCTTCGGGCCGCGGAATATGGGGCTTTCCGAGGAGGAGATCGCCGGGCGCGTGCTCGAGGCGGCCGAGCTTGTCGGCCTGCCGGAAAATTATCTTGACAAATCGCCGTTTGAGCTCTCCGGAGGCGAAAAGCGCAGGGCGGCCATCGCGGGCGTCCTCGCCATGAGGCCGGAGGTTCTGATTCTGGACGAGCCCACCGCGGGCCTTGATCCGCGGGGCCGGGAGCATATCCTCGGCGAAATCGCGGAGTATCACGACCGCTACGGCGCCACCATCATTCTTGTCTCTCACTCCATGGAGGACGTCGCGCGCTTTGCGAGCCACGTGCTGATTATGGATCACGGCCACGCCGCCATGTACGGCACCACCCGGGAGATCTTCCGCCGCGTCGCGGAGCTTACGGCCATGGGCCTTGAGGTGCCGCAGATCAGCCGCGTCTTTGCCGGCCTTGCCGCAAAAGGCATCCCGGTGCCGGAGAGCGTGCTGACCGTTGGGGAAGCCAAAGAGGCCGTTCTGCGCCTGCTTCGGGAAGGGGGCGGCGTCTGATGCTCAAGGATATCACGTTCGGGCAGTATTACCCCGGCACGTCGGTCGTCCACCGCCTCGATCCGCGCATCAAGCTGATCCTGACGCTCGCCTATATCACGATGCTGTTTGTGGCGGACGGCATGATCCCGCTTGCGGTCGGCGTGGGCTTTGTGGTGCTGTTTTATGCGCTCGCAAGGCTGCCGGCGAAGCTGATCTTCAAATCCATGAAGCCGGTTGTGCCGATCATCGTCTTCACCGCGGTGCTCAACGTCCTCTTCATCGAGGGCGAGCCGCTCTGGACCTTCTATTTTATTAAAATCACGAAGGAGGGCCTGCTGACGGCGGGGCTGATGTGCGTGCGCATCCTGTGCCTGATCGCGGGCAGCTCCCTGCTGACCTATACCACCTCGCCGATTGCGCTGACCGACGGCCTCGAGCGGCTGATGCGGCCGCTCTCCGCGATCAAAGTGCCGGTGCACGAGCTCGCCATGATGATGACGATCGCCCTGCGCTTCATTCCGACGCTGGTCGAGGAGACCGAAAAGATCATGTCGGCCCAGAAGGCGCGGGGCGCGGATATGGAATCCGGCACGGTCATTCAGCGCGCGAAGGCGCTCGTGCCGATCCTGATCCCGCTTTTTGTGTCGGCGTTCCGCAGGGCGGACGAACTGGCCCTTGCGATGGAGTGCCGCTGCTACCGCGGCGGAGAGGGCCGCACCCGGATGAAGCAGCTCTCGTTCGGCCCGCAGGACGGGATCGCGGTGCTGGTCGTCGCGGCCGGATTCGCGGGCGTCGTTCTGCTGAATCTCTATGGGCCGCCGATCCTGAAACTCTGAAAACAAAGGAATTTTACGCGCATGAGAAACCTGCTTCTGACGATCTCTTATAGAGGAACAAATTATCACGGCTTTCAGGTGCAGAAAAACGCCGTCACAGTCTGCGAAGCGCTTCAAAACGCGATGGAGACGCTGCTGGGCGAGCGGCCGGATGTCAAGGGCTGCTCCCGCACCGACGCCGGGGTGCACGCCAACAAATACTGCGTGAGCTTCCGCACGGAGAACCCGATGCCCTGGGCGCGGATCGCGAGGAGCCTCGACGCCCTGCTGCCGGAGGATATCGCGGTCTGCTCCTGCAAAGAGGTACCGGAGGAATTCCACGCCCGCTATTCCTGCAAAGGCAAGCGGTACGTTTATAAAATCTGGGACGAGCCGTACATGAGCCCCTTCTGGATCGGGCTGGCGCTCCACCATCCGAAGCCGGTGGACGAGTATCTGCTGGATGCCGTCTGCACGGATTTTCTCGGGAAGCATGATTTCTCGGCCTTCGCGGGCGCAAAGAACGAGCAGGAGGACTCCACGAGGGAGATCTACGACTGCTCCGTCACGCGCGAGGGGCATCTGGTCACCTTTTCCGTCACCGGCGACGGGTTTCTGTACAACATGGTCCGGATCATGGCAGGCACGCTGCTCGCCATAAACGACGGGAAGATCGAGCCGGATGCCCTGCCGGAGATCCTCGCGTCAAGGGACCGGAAGCGCGCCGGCAAAACCGCGAGGGCGGAAGGGCTGTATCTCGACGACGTATTCTACGATGAGGACGGGGACGAGGATGAGGAATGAGTTTCTGACGACGGAGCCGCCGGAGGGCGAAACCGCCGTGGCGCTGGGCATCTTTGACGGGGTCCACCGGGCGCACCGGAAAATTCTGGAGGCAGCTTCCCAAACCGGACTGGAACCGTGGGTGTTCACTTTCGCATCCGGGCAGCTTCCGGAGCGGAAGGCGGGCGCCCCGCTGCTGCTCTCGCCGGAGATGAAATACCGGCTGATGGCGGGCTGCGGCATCCGGCACGTCTATGCGCCGGAGTATGCCTCCGTCCATGGGATGAGCGGCGAAGAATTCGTACGGGAGGTGCTCAAAGACCGCCTGCATGCCAAAAAAGTCTTCGTCGGGTACGATTTCCGCTTCGGAAGGAACGCCTCCTGCGTCGCCGCGGAACTTGCGGCGCTCTGCGGGGAGAACGGCATGGAACTCACCGTCATCGAGGAGATGGACGACATGGGCCTGCCGATCTCCGCAACAAGGATCCGCGAGGCCGTCGAAAGCGGAGACACCCGTACGGCGTTCCGGCTGGCGGGGTATCCCTTCGTCATCGACCAGCCTGTCGTCTCCGGCGCGCGGCTCGGCACCGTGCACGATCTGCCCACCATCAATCAGCCGATTCCGGAGGGCTACTGCGTGCCGAAATTCGGCGTCTATGCGGCGGCGGCGCTGGCCGGCGGGAAGTTCTGGCCGGCGGCGGCGGATGTCGGCGTGAAGCCGACCGTCTCGGAGAAGGGCGCCGTCATGGCGGAGACGCATCTGATCGGCTGGAACGGCGACCTCTACGGGCAGCGCGTACCGGTCTTCTTCCTTACTTATCTGCGGGAGGAGCGGACATTCGACTCGGAGACCGAGCTCTTTGCCCATATCGCCGACGACGCCTCAAAAGCGGAGGCCGAGGCGAGGAGCTGGCTCGATACATACGGGGAGGCCCTGCTCGCGCTGTTGGGCGAAGAATAGGCCGCGGGAGGAAATTTTGAGCAGGAACAAAGTATTTTTGCTTTACAAAGTTGGCAGACTATGATATAATCTACAGGCTGGTCTTCAGGCCCGCAAGAAACCCGCTCCCGGCTCCGGGATCCTGCCGTTAGTTCAGTCCTTCGGGACACGCACGGCGTTCACCGGCCCGCTGCTGAGACAGGGAAATTAATTTATGAGGTGAAAAACAACATGCTTCGCAAAGAGGAAAAATCCGCCATCATCGAGGAGAACCGCCTTGCCGATAACGACACCGGTTCCCCGGAAGTCCAGATCGCCATCCTGACCAAAAGGATCAACGACCTGAACGAGCACCTGAAACTTCACAAGAAGGATAACCATTCCCGCCGCGGCCTGCTCAAAATGGTCGGCCGCCGCAGAAATATGCTCAACTACCTGCAGAAAAAGGATATCGAGCGTTACCGTGCGATTCTCGTAAAACTCGGCATTCGTAAATAACTTTGTCTCTGCGAAGTCAGGCGAGCTCCACCTCGCCTGACTTCATTGAGTATATAAGCCCAAAAACCAAAAAACAGCAGCGTAAAACGGCAGACATCGGAAATAAGCAGTGAATCGAAGACCCGGACGACCGGATTTTGGATTAATTGCTCATTCCCGCCTCCGCTTTGTTTTTGCTGCGTACAGAAACGAAACGGAGGTATTTGTTTTTATGTTCGAAGATTACCGTGTGTTTGAAACGGAATTCGCCGGGAGAAAGATGACCTTTGAGACCGGCAAACTCTGCGCGCTCTCCAATGCATCCATTCTGGTGCGCTACGGCGAGACCGCCGTGCTGTGCAACGCCACCGCTTCCCAGACCCCGCGCGAGGGCATCGATTATTTCCCGCTCTCCGTCGATTTCGACGAGAAGCTCTACTCCATCGGCCGCATCCCCGGCTCCTTCCCGAGAAGAGAAGGCCGCCCGACCGACCGCGCGATTCTGGATTCCCGCGTCGTCGACCGCCCGATGCGCCCGCTTTTCCCCAAGGATATGCGCAACGACTGCTCCATTGTCATGAGCGCTCTTTCCGTTGATCCGGATAACCCCTATGCCATCTGCGGCATGAACGGCGCTTCCCTGGCGGTTGCAATTTCCGATATCCCGTGGAACGGCCCGATCGCCGGCTGCCAGGTCGGCCTTGTCGGCGGCGAGATCGTTCTCAACCCGACCGCCGAGCAGGAGGCCGCCTCCGATCTGCATCTGATCGTCGCCTCCACCGCCGAAAAGGTCGTCATGATCGAAGCCGGCGCCAACGAGGTCGACAACGAGACGATGCTCAAAGCCATCATGACCGCCCACAGAGAAAATCAGAAGCTGGTCGCCTTCATGAACGGCGTCGTCGCCGAAATCGGCAAGCCGAAGTTTGCATTCCAGTCGATCGAGGTTCCGGCCGAGCTGTTTGAGGCCGTCAAAGAGTTCGCCATGGAGGACGTCCGGAATGCCCTCAGCACCACGGATAAAAAGGAACGCGACGCAAACCTTGCGCCGATTGTCGCCGCCGTCCATGAAAAATTCGACGAGATCTATCCCGACGGGATTGCGAAGCTCGACGAGGCCATGTACAAGCTGCAGAAATACGTCGTCCGCCGCTGGCTGCTCGATGAGGGCAAACGCGCCGACGGCAGAGGGCTCGACGAAATCCGTCCGCTGGCTGCCGAAGTCGGCCTGCTCCCGAGAACGCACGGCTCCGGCCTGTTCACCAGAGGGCAGACCCAGGTGCTGACCATCGCCACGCTCGGCCTGATCAGCGACGCACAGGAGCTCGACGGCATCGACGGCGTCACCGAGAAGCGCTATATGCATCAATATAACATGCCTTCCTATACGGTCGGCGAGACCAGGCCCTCCAGAGGACCCGGCCGGCGCGAGATCGGCCACGGCGCCCTCGCGGAGAGAGCCCTCGAGCCGGTCATCCCCTCCGTCGACGAATTCCCCTATACCATCCGCATGGTCTCCGAGGTACTCTCCTCCAACGGCTCCACGAGCCAGGGCGCGGTCTGCGGATCCACCCTCGCGCTGATGGACGCCGGCGTCCCGATCAGGAAGCCGGTCGCGGGCATCTCCTGCGGCCTCGTCACCGAAAGCGGACGCTGGATGACCATGGTCGATATTCAGGGGCTTGAAGATTTCTTCGGCGACATGGATTTCAAAGTCGCCGGCACCAAGGACGGCATCACCGCCATCCAGATGGACCTCAAATGCGACGGCCTGACCGAGGATATTATCCGCGAGGCGCTTGCAAAGACCTACAAGGCCCGCCTCCACATCCTTGACGACGTGATGCTCAAGGCCATCCCGGCGCCGAGGGAGGAACTCTCCAAGTACGCGCCCAAGATGCTTACCATCATCATCGATCCGGAGAAGATCCGCGACGTCATCGGTTCCGGCGGCAAGGTCATCCAGAAGATCTGCGCCGAGTGCGACGTCAAGATCGACGTCGAAGAGGACGGCCACGTCTACGTCTCCGGCATCGACATCGAGAATGCCCGCCGCGCCATTCAGGTCATCGAGACCATCACCAAGGATCCCGAGATCGGCTCCATTTATAAAGGCAAGGTCACCCGCCTGATGCAGTTCGGCGCCTTCGTGGAGATCGCCCCCGGAAAAGAGGGCCTCTGCCACATCTCGAAGCTCGACAACAAGCGCGTCGAGAAGGTCGAGGATGTCGTCAAGCCCGGTGATGAGATCGTGGTCAAGGTCGTCGAGATCGACAGCCAGGGCCGCATCAATCTCTCGAGAAAAGACGCCCTCGCCGATCTGGAAGCAAAACAGAAACGGACCAACGACTAAAATCGCTTAAAAAAGACAAAAGAGACGGGAAACCGTCTCTTTTTTGTTTCCCGGGAGTGACAGAGGATACAGTTCTGTTACATTGCGCCCGGAGGACTTGCAGGGAAAGAGACACTTATTGTATAATATAAAAGATAATGGGAGTTTGTGCGAAAAGGAAGCGGAAACCATGCGGGAGATCTATCTCGACAACAGCGCGACGACGCGGGTTTACCCCGAGGCCGCCGACGCCGCATACCGGGTGATGACCGAGGCCTACGGCAACCCCTCCTCGCTCCACAAAAAGGGCATCGAGGCGGAGCAGGTTATGACGGAAGCCCGCGGGAAGATCGCCGCGGCGCTCGGCGCGGATGCGGAGGGCCTCGTCTTCACTTCCGGCGGCACGGAGGCCAACAACCTCGCCGTCATCGGCACCGCTTTGGCGAAAAAACGCCGCGGCAGCGAGATCGTCGCCTCCGCCTACGAGCACGACTCCATCATGGAATCCCTCAAATATCTCGAAGGAGAGGGCTTCTCCGTCACCTACCTGAAGCCGGATGCCTCCGGCATCGTCACGCCGGAGATGGTGGCCGGGGCGGTCGGCGAAAAGACAATCCTCGTCACCGTCATGCTGATGAACAACGAGATCGGCGCGGTCAACCCGATCCGGGAGATCGCCGCCGCCGCAAAGGAAAAAAATCCGGAAGTCACGGTGCATACCGACGCGGTGCAGGCCTTCTGCAAGCTGCCGTTCCGCGCCGATAAACTGGGAGCGGATCTTGTGACGATCACCGCGCACAAGATCGGCGGGCCGAAGGGCTGCGGCGCGCTCTGGATCCGCAAAGGCTGCCGCGTCGCCGCGCGAAATCTCGGCGGCGAGCAGGAGAAGCGAATCCGCGCCGGCACGGAGGCGGTGCCTCTGATCGCGGCGTTCGGTGCCGCGGCGGAGAAGGCCAAAGCGGACATGCCGAGGTTTCGGGCATCGGCGGAAGAGTTTGCGCGCCGCCTGTTTGACGGCCTCGAAGGAATTTCGGAAGTCGTGCGCAACTCACCGGAGGAAGCATTCCCCGGCATCCTCAACCTCTCCGTCGTAGGTATCCGAAGCGAGATTCTGCTTCATTTCCTTGAAGCGGAGGGCATCTATCTCTCCAGCGGCTCCGCCTGTGCCAAAGGGGCAAAGAGCCATGTGCTCAAAGCAATGGGCCTGCCGCCGGAGCGTATAGACAGCGCCCTGCGCGTCAGTTATGGCCGGGAAAACACCCCGGAGGATGCCGATGCGCTCGCGGAGGCGATCCGGGAGGCCGTGCAGAAGCTCTGCCGGGAATCGATTGATCGGAAAAGTGGAAAGTGAAAAGTCGGAATGAAAGAAATTATTTTACTCAAATGCGGGGAGATCGCGCTCAAGGGGCTCAACAAATCGGGGTTTGAGGACAGCCTGCTTCAGAACTGCCGGCGCCGCATCGCCGATCTGGGCGAGTTTTCCTACTGGAAGAGCCAGTCCACGCTCTACATCGAGCCGCTGGGCCCGGACATCGACCTCGACGAGACGGTCGGCCGCCTGCAGAAGATCTTCGGCATCGTGGCGCTGACAAGGGCCTCGGCAGCGGAAAAAAATTTTCCGGATCTTGCAGATACTGCAAAAATTTATCTTGCAGACATTCTTTCGAAATGCCGCACTTTTAAAGTGGAGGCAAAGCGCTCGGATAAGAGCTTCCCGATGACTTCCCCGGAGATCAGCCGGGAGCTCGGGGGCGTTTTGCTGGATAGGTTCCCTCATCTTAAGGTGGACGTCAACCACCCGGATATCGTCGTCATGGTTGAGATCCGGGAGCGCGCCGCCTATATTCACGGCAACCAGCTCCCCGGCGCGGGGGGTATGCCGGTCGGCACCTCAGGCAAGGCGCTGCTGCTGCTTTCGGGCGGCATCGACAGCCCGGTAGCCGGCTACATGATGGCGAAGCGCGGCCTCGAGGTCGAGGCGCTGCATTTTCAGTCCCCGCCCTACACCGGCGAGCGCGCATGGCTCAAGGTTAAAACACTGGCCCAGCAGCTCTGTGACTACTGCGGCAAGGTCGACCTCTTCTCCGCGGCCTTTACGGAGATCCAGGAGGAGATCAAGCGTTCCTGCCCGGAGGAGCTGTTCACGGTCATCATGCGGCGCTTCATGATGCGGGTGGCGCTCCGTCTCGCGGAAAAGGAGGGCTGTGGAGCCCTCATCACGGGCGAAAGCCTCGCGCAGGTGGCGAGCCAGACGCTTCCGGCCATCGCCTGCACCGACGCGGTCTGCGATATTCCGGTCTTCCGTCCGCTGATCGGCATGGATAAGCAGGAGATCGTGGAGATTGCCCAGAGGATCGGCACCTTTGAGACGTCGATCCTGCCCTACGAGGACTGCTGTACGGTGTTTACGCCGCGGCATCCGCGCACGAGGCCGACCATCGCGATGATCGAGGAGGCCGAAAAGGCGCTCGACATCCCGGCGCTGCTGGAGCGCTGCACGGTTACGCACACGAGGCTCAAATACGGCGTATAATTTCTCCGCGAGGAGAATTTCCGATATCAATTCGAGACAGAAAGGGGGAGATGATTTCATGCGTGCCGGCATTATCGGGATCGGCCGTGGGGAAGATGCCAAAAAGCAGCTTTCGCGGTCGATTGAGCTGATCCAGAAGGAACTTTCCGCATTGGGAATGGAAGCCGCGCAGGAAAGTATCGTCCCTGCGGACAGGCTCACGGTCCATAAAATCGTCGCGGAGGCCCTGTCCGCAGTGAATGTTTTAATTTTAGTCGGCGGGATGGGCGCTGCCGCGGAGAATCTGGCAGTCACCGCCGTCTCCGCCGCCATCGGGTTCCGCACGGTCACGAAGCACGGGGAACTGTTCCCGGAGGGCGCGTCCATCCTCGGCAGCCCGGACGGCGGCGTCTCCGGCTGCGCGGTCTCCGCGGGCACCCAATGCGTCATTTTGCTCCCGTCGGATCCGGCGGCGCTTCCGTCGCTGCTGGTTCATAAGGTATCCAGATATCTTGCCGAGTTCGCCGGATGGCAGTATTCCCTGCGGAGCGTGCGCACGCTCGGCATGAGCGAAAAAGAAGTCTCCGACACGGTGCTCCGGTTTTTCGACCAGCAGAATCCGATCGTCACGGTCTTTGGCGACGGCCCCGAAACCGCCATCCAGATTTTCTCGACCGGTACGACGCGGGAGCTCGCCGCGGAATCGGCCTTCGCCGGCCTCAAGCTGATCAGCGGAAAGCTGGGGAAGGCGGTCTACGGCATCGATGTGGAGAACGTCGGCCAGGCGCTGGAGCAGGAGCTTTCCCGCAAGGGGCTCCGTGCTGCGATCGCCGTCAACGGCGTCTCGCTTGCCGGGCTCAGACGCCTCGGCGCCGCGGGGCGCTACGGTTCGCCGTTTATCGCGGCGGCGCCGGATGCGGCCAGCCTCGGTTCCCCCGAGAAGCTGATCCGGAAATACGGCGCCGTGAGCCCATGGACCGCGGCCCTGCTCGCGGGCGAGGCCTGCAGAAAATTCGGCGCGGGGATCGGTCTTTCGATCGCCGCTTCCGAGAGCGCCCCGGAGAAGGGCGCGGAAGTCGCTGTGGCCATCGGCAACAACGTCTGGACCGAGCACATCGACCTGCCGAAGGAGGGCACGAGAGCGCTCGTGTCCGCCGCGGAGTTCACCCTGATGCATCTGGCCCGCGCCGCCGCCTCCGCCTATCCGAAGACGCTGGCGAATGCGGTCCCGCTCAAGGATGCCATCTCCGGAAAGGCCCGGTTCCATTCCAAACAGCCGCGGCGCAAATGGTACGCGCGCTTCATCCCGATGAAGGGCGATACCAAAGCCGAGCTTCTGCGGAAGGGCGTGTTTTATCTCTGTGTGCTGGTCTTCGCCGGCTCGATGGGGTATCTGGGCTCCCAGCTGCTGGATTCCTCGGCGCAGAAAAAGCTCGCCTCCAGCCTGCGTTCTCTGGTCGGGATCATGGGCGATGCGATCGAGCTGCCCAATGGCTACGAATGTATGCCCCAGTATGCAGCGCTTTACGAGCTCAACAACGATCTGATCGGCTACCTCTCCATCGACGGAACCAACGTGGATTACCCGATCATGCAGACGACGGAGCCGGGCTACGACGGCAAAAAGGGCCAGTATTACCTCCGCCGGGATTTTTACAGCGAATATACGCTCTATGGTACGCCGTTTTTGGATTACCGCTGCGGCGCTACGCCGGACGACATGAGCGATAATATGATCATCTACGGCCACAACATTTACGACGACGGCCAGATGTTCAGCGAGCTCCTGAGTTATGAGAAACTGAAATATTATAAACAGCACCCCCTGATCCATTTCGATACGATCTACGAGGAGCACGACTGGCTAGTCGTGGGCATCATCATCACGAACGCCTACGAAAAAGACGGTCCGATCTGGGATTACACCAACTTCATCAACGCGAAGAACGAGACCGCCAAAGAGGAATTCGTCGCCGAGATCGGCAAGCGCACCCTGATCGTGACGGGCGTCGATTACAGCGCGAGCGACACCTACCTGACGCTCTCGACCTGCTCTTACGATTTCAAGGACGCCCGGTTCGTGATCCTTGCCAGAATGGTCCGGGAGGGCGAGGACGTCGGCGCGATCGACACCTCCGGGGCCTACTACAACCCGAACCCGCTGATGCCGACCGCTTGGTATACGGCCATCTCCCAGGATCAGGCCGCCGATTCGGATGCGGTCTATGAGGCCGAAACCAGCTCGGAGGCGGAAGAGAGCGAGGAAGAGGAGAGCGAGGAAGAAAAATCTTCTTCCAAGGCGGAATCTTCTTCCAAGGAGGAATCCTCTTCCGAGGAGGAGTCTTCCTCCAAGGCGGAGTCCTCGTCCACGCCGGAGTCTTCCTCCGTGCCCGAGTCTTCTTCCGTGCCCGAGTCCTCTTCCGAGGCGGCCTCCTCCTCTCTACCGGAGTCCTCCTCCGAGACGGTGCCCTCTGCGGCGCCGGAGAGTTCCGCCACGCCTACTTCGGCCATGTCGGAGCTCTCCTCCGCGGCCCTGCACAGCAGCGGACTTTCCCTTTCCTCGTTCATGGGGACCGTTTCATCGGGAGAAGAATAAAAAATATGCCCCGCGTCCTGACGCCGCGGGGATTTCCCTTATTATAGCTCCGTTCCGGAACCGGCAGAAAATCATCCGGGCGGAGACTACAACTACTTTCAAAGGAGGGGCCGGTTTGTTAAAAAGTAAATGGAAAAACAAATTAATCGCGCCCCTGATGGTGACGCTGGGGCTGATGCTCGCCGTCGGGGCGGGCTTTGCCGTCTATTTCGGTTCGGATTCCGGGCGGGAGTGGCTGGACGCCTTCCTGAACGGCGGCCGGTTCTCCGGTGCCGCCTCTTTTTCCGAGGAGGAGTCCTCAGAGGCGGAATCCTCGTCCGAGGCGGCCTCCTCGTCCGCACCGGAGTCTTCCTCCGAAGCGGCATCCTCCGCACCGGAATCTTCGT